>Ga0099850_1000461_pt1 | contig 18337 bp, 25 predicted proteins | sample CB_VirMetaG_5_FD_79182 | JGI IMG/M metagenome (GOLD analysis project Ga0099850, IMG submission 79182) | Freshwater to marine saline gradient viral communities from Chesapeake Bay - CB_1508_1D Viral MetaG | ecosystem: Environmental > Aquatic > Marine > Coastal | place: USA: Chesapeake Bay... | reverse complement strand
TCACTGGCAGAAGGACCAGTGTAAGTAATGACGCCGCTTGTACTGTTGTAGCTAAGAGAACCATCGCCACCAGAATCCGTAACAGAAATTGCACTACGTGCCCTCGCAGTCGTGAAGTACTCATTAGTACCTTCTGAAAGGTCAGAAGTCGAATTGCCTGCAAAATCAAGCTTATCTGTCGGAGTATTTAACTCCTCAAAGAGCCCTGAAACTAAAACAATAGGCTTTCTTTGTGTCATCTTTACTCTCTAGTAGTGAACTAAATTAATCTCTAGTACTACTTAATATGTTTATCTTAGCAGCGGTTAAAGCTCTATTCATTAGCAGTCCTGGTTGAAGGAAATCCTCTAACATCAACCAATTCGTATCGGTGGTTCAATTTGAATGGCAAACTCAGCACTGCTTGCTGCCTCTCCGACCCGTGTGACATAAGTCCCTTGTGCGGATGGTGGCGTTGTTGTAATCCCGCCTGCACTAGCATCCGATAAGAAGTAGACCTCGCCAGCGTTTAATCCGGAACTTGCAAGAATGCCAACGATTAAGACGCGAACTTCTTCACCTGCTAACTTACTTGTCTCGGCAAAGCCAACGACCGTTGCTTTATCCACGGTGTCATTAGCGATTGCTCGCCCAACTTTTCCATCACTTGCCCTGGAATATAAAGCTTCTCCTTGTGTAACATCTTCAAAAGCAAGAGCTTGGAATCCTGCAACAGCGTAAACCGTTGCATTAGCCATTGTTGCTTTTAAATCAATTAGAGCTTCAGTAAGACCTTGAGCATTAGGTGCATAAGGTTGATAATTACTGATTCCAGGCATTAGGCTAACAAGATAGGAGGTTCTAATTGAATACTGAAATCAGTTGTTGTTGCGCCTTCTCCAACTCTGGTAACCGCTTTACCACTTCCTGATGGAGCTGTTAATGTGATGGCTCCAGGAGTTGTTGCACTTAGAAAATAAATGTCTCCAGGATCTATAGCACCTGGCATTGTTTTTAAACCTGCAACTAAAACTTTTACTTGATCTCCTAAAGAAGTAGTGGCATCAGCAAATCCAACAACTAAAGCATTCTCAAGAGTTCCATCTGCAGCAGAAGCTTTTCCAACCTTGCCATCAGGGGTACGCATATAAAGTGCATCCCCATCTGTGACATCTTCAAAACAGATTGCATCAAAACCAATTCTGCTAGGAGCAAAAACAGGGAATCCCTCCTTAACGTCAATGATGGCGTCAACAAGGCCCCTGTAATTAGGTTCATAGGGCTGACGTGTCATCGTAAACCCGTTGCCAGTCATGAGGTCAACAAGGACAGTTATAGCGCCTTCTATATTAGGTTCGTATCCGGTAGCCACAAATCCAACCTTTCCTAAATGATATTCTAAATTGTTCCATCCTTTAGAATAGAGTTAGTGTTAAAAATATTTTGATGACGCCTGAAGTCATTATTGCTGCAATTACAGCAGGTCTTGCAGCATTTACTGGATTATCCAAGTCTTTATCTGCTTTTAATGAAAAGTTGAATGAGCGTTTTCTAAAAATAGAACACGATTATGACAAGTTAGAAAATACAATAATTCGTGATTACGTATTGAAGCAAGACTTTTTACGAGAAATGCAAGCAGTCCATCAGAAGTTAGATCGCATCTGGGATCACATGATTAATCATAGGATTTAAACAGGAACCCAGCTAGCAGAAGTACCGTTGTAAATATAAAGAGCAGGTGCTGATTTATCGTAGTGAAGTTGACCATCTATAGGACTAGACGGAAAACCACTAGCAGATGTAGAAGCTACGGCTTTAGGAACCTGCCAACTAGTTCCATCATAAATTTTAAAGATCTGTGTGCTTACATTGTCTAACCAGCTTTCCCCCTTGCTAAGCAACGTGTAGCCGGTAGGAGTGAGGTTTGGCTGTGTAGAAGATACATGAATAGGGCCAACCTTAATCAGAGCTGGAGAGGCGCTGCTATCACGGAAATAAAGGCCAGGCTCTGTAACATTTGTGTTCAGTGCCAGCTCACCATCGCCAAGGCGACTGGGAAACACGCGGTCATAAAGAAGGCTAGAGCGCAGCCGTAGGATTTGAACAGCCATTAGGTATTAAGATAGATACCGCAATCAATCTGCGTAAATGGTGGTGTTGTTGGAACACCGTTAACATAAACACCGCATTCTAAAAGATCTGAAGTACGAACACCTGTAGTTGGATTATAGTCTGCTGGATTGCCGTTGAGATAAGTACCACAATCAATTTCACCAAATCTAAAATCAGATGCGTAATCAGTTAGCGGCTGATCAAGCATACCAAACTTGGCAGCGTCAATCAAAGTCATATCAATATTAAACATCTTTTGCATCACAGTCAGCATCGTTGTTGTTGTATTCAACGGTGTCCCTGTAAAACTAAAGCGATCACTATTAGGATCATTGGGATCGTAATCTGCATTACGCCTGAGGTTATCGGTAACCATCAGGGTTACTAGATTGGGGTCAAAGTTAGCAACCTGAGTTGGTTGATTTCGATCTCCACTAATTGATTTAGCGCCAGTCCAAGGCATTCCGTAACCCATCATGGCTAAGCGTTCTGCTGCTTTTTTAAGTGCGCCGTTTTCTCTCTCAATCTTTTTATTGAAAAGTTCAGCCATCTCGCCAGCTGGCGGATCATTAGGTTCAAGTAACCAAGTATTTACATATTCATGTGGCGTTAAGTTTTTAACTAAGCAATAACCACCTGTTGTTTCTTGGAAAGGATAAATAATAGAGAAGGTATTAACATCAATAACCTGACTAACAATATACTCTCCATTTAGCGCATCACCGCTCTTAAACTCAAGATTAATGCGGGTATTTAAGCTTAAATCATGGGGCTCATCAGTTTTTACGATAATGTTTACACCACTTTGGGTATAAGTTCCTGAAAGGTTTAAAGGATCATTACCTTCATCGTGAACAATAGACCACATGGCTGCATAAATATGTTTGCACCACCTAAGCTGATAGTATGCCAGGAGAGGGCGGGACATGTCAGCAGTATCTTCATAGCCAGGTAACTGATAGAAATTATTGACCACTAAATAACCAAAGTCAGTATAAATACCAACGTCATCTCTAGTTTCAATCAAGTTTCCATTACGATCTAACCGATAGCCAGGTCGAACAGATCCTGTCTTTGTATTAGGAAATTTACGGCGTTGTTGTTCTTTATAAAAATTAAATGTTTCTCGCTTTAAATAATCTTGGCAAGTACATTGATAACGTATTTCTGTAGTTAGATAACGACCTACTTCAAAGCCACGATGGGCAGGAATAATAGTTTTTGGTACACCTTGCGTTGCAGGAAGATTAGTTACCGGATCAAAGATACGAGTTCCATAGCTATCTGTTCTCTGGAATAAAATTTCATTGGTAGAAAGATCTACACCAGTAACGGTATAACCGACGTAATCATTATAATTAAATCCACGGATTCTTCTGTTAACAATTAGTGTTCCCGTCGTACTACCACTAGCAAGAGTGTCAAATGTAAACTGTGTTGAATTTAAAACAGTAATAACATATAAACCAGATGGTATATTGCCGCTTGTAACTGCAACAAATATCTCATTGCCAGTTGAAAGTCCGTGTGCTGAACCACAGGTAACAGTAACTGTAGAACCTGTTCTGGAGTAAGTAGAAAATAAACCTGGATCCCTTTCAATAACACGATCAACTAGTCGCTCACCTGCAAAAAATGTTACCGGAGTTGGAATAGAACGAATACGAACACGAATCTCTGTCCACTCTGGATCTGTAAATACAGTTACCTTTTCAACGGAAACATTGCCAGATGCAGTAACAGCTGCAGCAGCAGTACAGGTAAATGCATTCTGTGTAGTGCTAGTTATTGTTAGTGTTTCATCAACACCAGCCCCACTTGTCATATTCAGATAAACAGAGTCACCTGTTTCATAACCATGGTCTGAAATACTGACAGTAATCGTTGTTCCTATTTGCGAATACGTACCTGTCTTTGCTGTCTGCATATAGCGAACACCAAGGATAGGTAAACCAAAATTATAAAAATTAAAGGAGTTGACATCACGCACGCCAACCATCTGCTCCCCAATCTCGCTATGAGTACTGGGAAATGTAAACATCCTTGCAGGAATAAAGACGCCAGGGAACTGCTGGAAAGCACAGTACATCCTGAAGTCACCACGAGTATTACGACCTGTTGCGCTGCTTCCTAAGACTGTCTGCGTAAGCGTATAGAGTTCATAGCCACGTCTCCAGCGATTCCACATGGAGTCGTGATTATAGAAACGAATTCGGCTTATTTGATTGCGATCAGACGGTTCAAAATCAAAAGGATTATCTTCTTTATCAAAATCTTTTTTTAATGCACTCTTTTTGATAGTATCTGAAAAAGATTTAAAGCCACTATCAAATCTTCCACCAAAACTATCTTTACGCCTAGGCATTTAAAGAAAGTCCTTCTCTAGGATCACCTGGATATGGATAATCTACTTCAGAAACATTCAACATTCTGCGCCATTGATTTGCCATATCAACGGCGCGTTTCCAACTTAAATATTCTTGCTCTCTTGACCAGCTATCAATATCTTTCACGCTTTAGTAGTAACCGCCTTGCACATTCACATAGAAGCCATTAGTAAGCGAAGTAGTGCCGCTAACTGCTGCATATAAAGCTTGTCCGCGTTGAACAACTAAGCCACGTATTTTAGGAGAAACGCTGCTGGTTGCAGAACTAAAGTTGCCTCCAGCATGGGGAACTGGATGGTTAATAAGTGGGAGAATTTGCTTTTCTGTTAAACTGAAAGTCTGGTTTGCTGCAATAGCAGGAATACTTGCTGTAAAGACAGGGAAAAATTGGTTTGTGTTAGTGACGGTATTAGCACCCACCAGATAAAAACAAATGTTAATAGGAGGGTAGACATTAACATCACCTGTAATAGGGCCAGAAATACTTGGGATAGTCCCAGTAAAAGTTGTTGAGGTAACTGCAGTAACCGTAACAACTTGGTCGATAGGAGTGGAGCCTGAGCTATAGCTAGTGAAATCTAAATAGACTTCCTGCCCAACTTTAATGTTGTGACCAGCTGTAATAGTAACAACAACATCAGTACCATTTGCAGAATACGTACCAACAGTTGCTGATTGTGCGTCTAAGAAGATATTTCGTTCTTTGGTATAACGTAACCAAATCTCATCAATATATGCACCACTAATTGATGTGTCAACAAAACCCGTATCAATATCTAAAACATTAGTAGCATTACCAACTGCGGTTGGAATTAAACTAGTAGAAAAAAGCTGACCAGACGCTACCGTTAATAAAGTACTATCCAGTAACGGGCGATCAATCATCGCCGGTAATTTATTGGTTGCGGTACTAGCCACGTGCTAACAATTCAACTGCTAAAGCTATTGTAGCGCAACTCTAAGCAAACAGTTTTGCAAAGATTGTTGGATCAATTTGTTCAATACCTTTAATTCGTTGACCTGCCATCCGTCTGTTTCCTGGAGCATAAGGTAATCCAGGCATAAAATCACCTGGCAACGGACGCATTGTTAAATCTTCGTCACCACGAATGTAACCTAAACCTTTACCTAGGACAGGTCTTTCTGGTTGGTTCTCAAGAGGATTAATCATGACTTTCTTTTGCTAGCAAGTTCAACAGCACGTCGAGCTTTTTTTGCTGTCTCAGTATTTTCTACAAACTGTTTTCCTGAACGCGATTCACGTCTCTTCTTATCATCAGTTTCTTTTCTTTGTTCTGGCGACATACGTGCCCACGCTTCTTTTGGAAGATAGCGTTCTGTTTCTTTCTTTCCAGGTTCAATTGCTTTATCAGTCATCTTGAATTGAACCTCCATAGAGCCATGCATCACAAGTGCGTGCAGCTGCACATTTAAATTTAAACAGCTGGCAGTACCCTAGATTGGCGCGATCTAATACTTCATATGGATCGGCACCACGGTTCTCATTAATGCCGTCAATAATACAATCTAAGATCAAACCAGATTGATCAAAAGCTGCACAATTTCCGCAGCGAGCTGACATTACAGTTTCTACATCGCTGTTCCATATGTCTGCTTTCTTTTCCCAGAATCCAGGATCAGGTTGATCTGGATTTAAAGGACCGTAGCCAAAGTTGTCAATAGTCCAATTTCTATTCTTGATATTTTCTTTAATATCAGTTGTAGCACGAGGACACGACTGACCAACAGCTGTAGCTGTTTTACCAAGAAAGACTTTAGCTTTAAGTTGATCGTTCATTTGTTTTTTTCGTATTCTTCGCGGGTCATCCATTTTTGATCACCCCAGCGTTTAAGAGATTTTTGTTTCTCTGTTTTTTTTCCGGTGTAACCACCGCCTTTTTCTTTATACTGTTGAGCAAGAAGTTGAGCCTTTCGAGCACTCCATTGACCAGACTTTCCTCCCTTGCTGCCAGCCATAATTTTGTCTTTGAGACGCTCCCGCATCTCAGGTTTTGTGTAAGCCATTAAAAATATTTTGCAGTAGGAACAGATGTAATTGCTTTTGCAATAGTCATAGGATCAAGGCTTAACTTTGTTCCCCCAAACATTTTATCAACATAGTTTTTTAATTGTTGCTGAGGATTTAAGATTGCAGTGCTATCTTCATCTTTTCCTGTCTGAATTAAAATATTAATTGACTTAGGTGCATCAGAAGACGCAGGCTGTTGTGGTGAAGGAACTTGTGGTGTTTGTTGATTGGTGGGAGAGGCTGAGGCAATCATTGTTTCTTTACCGCCTTTGGTATGAAGCAATTCAATTTCGTAGCCCTCAGGGGTCTCAATCGTTCCTAAACCTTTACCAGGTTTAAAAGAACCTGCACCTGTCCAATAAATTGGGGTGCCTCCAGGAATTCCAAAGTCAATACCTTTGTGAAATGTAGAGGCACCAGCTGTAGGCGCTTTGCGTGCTCCGTACCCAGATGTTATTTGGAAAGCCGGAGAAAACCCGTCTTTTGTTTGTTGGTATAGCGGTGTTTTTTTATCTCCAATTAAAAGATTTTGCAGACCACTACGCCACGTTGACGGATCAATGTACTGTCCTGCTTTACGAACACGAACATCTAAGTGGGCTCCTGTTGTAGGAAAAATATCCTCTCCAGGTTTAGCAACATATCCAGCATGAAGAATACCCGGCATAATCAACCAAAATAATTAACAGACTCAACATCAGTTAAGTTCTTTGCTAATTCTAATGGACTTGGAACAAAAGATTGATCTTGTTTTGCATTTGCTCCACGCATAAACCGCATCAAAAAATCAATTGGACTTAGTTCGGCTGATTGTCCTTTGCCTGTCACAATGATATTAATATTTGGAGTTGAAGGGCTTTGTTGTAAAGGTTGTGATGGGGTTTGTTGCTGAGGTGCGCTAGGACCCTGCCCTGCAACTTGTTGTTTCTGTTGTTCGTAGTATTTATACAGGTCACCGAGTTGTTTAGAAGGCTGCCCATAATAGCTTCCTCCACCAGATGTTGGCAGTGAGGCCCACTCTGGAGCAAGCTTGTTAATAACAGTTCCGAATTTTTCTCCTTTGAGGAATGGTTCTAATGCGCCACGACGTTCAATTAAATGAAGAGCAGCTAAGTCTTGTGATTTAGGATCGAATCCAGAAAGTCCTAAAGCTTTTTTAGCACCTTGCCAGGTACCAGGTAGGAATTGATAAGCACCTGCTGCAGCGCTGTTGTAACCACCACTACTGATAACTTTGTCAGGATGTTTCCAGCCTTTAGAAGTATCAAATTTTCCACCACCAAACATGGTTTGATACCCCGCTTCTTCTGGAGTACCTTCTGCATATCTAATGGTATTTAGTAGTGAGCGGATTTCAGGTTTCTGAAGAAGTTGTTCATACCGCTGGCGTGTTGTAGACATTGGCTTAACGGAAGTTGTATTCGAAGTAGAACCGGGTTCCGACTGCAACATCTGCGGGGCCAGGTAAAGCTTGAATGAATTCAGCGCCTTCCCGCTCAAACCGATAGCGGGCTTGCATAGGGTTTCTATAATTAGCGACGTACAGATGAAGAGCTAAGCGATCGGTTTCATAAAGATAAATGTCCGTCCAGGTTTTAAGTGTTTCTTTAAAATCAGTCGTTGTAATGGTACGGTCAACATCACCAGCAATATTCTCTAAACGGTTACGAGGAACAGCAAAGTTATTTGCACTGCCAGTCATGTCGGTGCGCTTTTCAGCTTCATCACACCGGCTGACTTGTTCGACCAATTTCTGATACCAGAATGAATCTGGTACATTGTTCATAGCTTCCTCAAGTCGAGCTAAATCGCCAGCTGGGATTGATGTGGTGTTATACCCCAGATGCCAACGAATTTTTGATTTAAGAAAACTATCAAGCTGCATTATTCGACTCGAATAAGATTTTCTTTGATAATTTCATCCCAATCAACACGCTTAATTGCTTTAAGTTGATCTAAACGGACGAACTTCTCACCGGGCATCGAAGTTTGTAAATCTTTAATATCCCGTGCTGTCTTTAATCCTACACCAGGCAAATGGTCAGCAATCTGTCTTGCACTCGCAGTATTGATGTTAATGCGAGTATCAATTGGAAAGGTTTCTTTGTTTGTGGGAGTTGGAGGAGTAACGCCTTCTTCTTTTAACTTTTCAGTTAAACGTTGCTCTGTTAGATCCCTTTCGTTTGTAGCACTAATGTGAGGGACGAGATCCTCTCGATCAATGTAGAGAACCTCGTCCTGGGAATCAATACACATCATGATGTTGTCACCATGATGAGAAATCATTTCAACAAGTTGGCCAGTTGGTTTGTATTGGTAGAGCATTCAAAAAGATGACAACTACCAATACAATACCAACCTCAACTCAACTAATCAACTATGATCAGCTATCAGTACCACCAACCTGAGAAGCAAAATCAATGAACTCATTGAGGTCTTCCCAGCTCACGCCAGTAGCAGGACGCAGGTAGTTCACGCGGCACAGAATGTAGCCAGCGCGACCAGCATCAGAATCATCTTGGCTGATGAACACACCGTCGCCATCCACAGTAGTGGAGGTAACACCGTTGACGTTAAATACCTTAAAGGTTGTGTCAGCGGTCACCTTATAGAACATCGAGTTGGCAGCGTTAGCAGCCACGATGCCACCGGTAGTTACGGTGGTCCAGAAGGGCAGGTCAGCAACGGTAGTATCCGTCAGACCCTCTGCAAACAGGTTGCTGGTAGCAGAGATGATCGAGCTAGCAGCAGCCAGACCATTAGCCTGGGTAGAAGGCACACCGAAGGGAGCGCCAGCGTTGCTAGGACCAAGCAGCAGACCTTCGCCAGTGGTACCGCCAATGTTGGCAGTCACAGGAGAAGTAGGGAAGCTAGGCTCACCACCAGCAGGAAGATCCTGGCCAATAGCAATCGAAGCGCCATAGACGTAGGCGGGACGATCAGCGCTAGCATTAACCACTAAAGATGTGCGGTTGTCACGCACACGATCATCGGTACGACGATCGGGGGAGGGAATCGTGATGTCAAAGCTCTTATAAGAAGCTTTATCAGCAGCCAGGTTGGTAACCTTGGCATAACCGATCAGCTCAAAAGCTTCCACACCAGGCCAGCCATACACGCCTTCGGTGTTGAAGGAGGAGAGGCGGTTGATTTGGTTACCGGGCTGGAGGATAGCACCAGCGTTGGACTTGTAAGTAGCCATTGTTAATTACCTCCTATCCTCAAACAATAGTGAACGCAGTGGTCACGAAGTCCTTATTCAGGTTCGCAAAGCCAGCGTACAGCTGCCAAATCAGAATGATGAAGCGGCTGAAGTCATCATTGTTGTTGATGAGCACCTGAGCATTAGGACCACCGATACCCACGCCCACAGCCTGAGGACCGAAGAACAGTGCAGGAGGAGTGTCGTGAGAAATTGCACCAGCACCGTCGCCAATGTCAACAGTGATGGACTTGGAGGGGAAGTTGGTGGATTCGAAGAAACGCACACCTTCAAACACAAAGCCAGAAGGCATGGTGGGCTCACCGCCAACAAACTGAGCTTGGCCATACTGACCGCCACCGTAGATAGCAGCGTTGGGGTTCATGCCGCTCATGATCGGGTTACCAGCAGCAAAGCCGGGGTAACGAGCCACTTCACGGAAGCCCTGATCAGCACGCAGATCCTTCATGAAGGAGGGATCAGCAATACAACGATAGTAACCATCAGCAAAGACGGGGACGTTGCGCTTGCGGAGGCTCTTCACCACGTCAAGCAGGTCAGTCTTCACATTGAACTTATAACGCTCAGAGGCATACTCAGTAGCACTATAAGCAGTCAGCGTGGTAGCGCCAGTCTTAGCCTTACCGTTGGGATAGTAGTAACCACCTTGGGTGTCAGAGGACTGACCACGGGACTCAGACTTGAACAGTTCATCCAGGAACACACGATCGCGCCAGCGGCGATAGTCGTCGAGGAGGGTCAGCGAACCGATGGACTGGTGGAACATGTTGAGGTTCCCGGTGTCCAGCAGCAGACGCTGAGCAGTCATCAGAGTCTCACGAGCAATCTTGAAGGTGCTCGGGAGGTTAGCGTTGTTCGGGTCAGCAGGACCGGTGTACTCACGGAGAGACACCAGCACTTTGTCCTTAACAATCGACCGGCTGTTAGCGGTACCGATGGTTTGATCCTGGGTACGCTCACGGTTGGTCTTCGTACCGGGATTGCCCCAGAAACGATAACGGTCGAGCTGAACGGTTTGACCCGGCTGTTTGGTAAAGTCGTGGACTACGACGGGCTCGCAAGCCATCTCCACGATATAAGCTGGATGGGGACGGTACAGCTCCGCACCCAACAGCTTGGGAAAATCGTTATCAATAAACATGTTGGTTCTTCAGCGTAAGGTGTAGCTGAAACCAGGACCCTAAAGATCCATGGATAATCGGTTCGAAACCGATGTTGCCTCTGGAACTTTAGGTCCCATTAATAAAATTATAGCAACACTTACTTACTACGATTAATAATCTTAAACTAATTTAGAAGCAAAAGACCTTAAAAACCTTCCAGTACCTACACCTGCAAGAGCACTAACAGCTGGTGCAATGCCGTATCCTGCCGTTTGAAAAGCAGCGGGTGCATGAGAAACAGGATAACCAGCAGCATGAAGCATATTGGTTCCACGCCGACTTGCTTCAAACTCGCTAATTAAACGACCACTATTGTTTAGATAGTTAAGACCCAGTGCCAGAGATGTTGCCCTTCTCATAGAGGGTGATGTAGCACCAATAGCAATATTTGCTAGCCCCATAACGTTGGGGTTAATTCCACCATAGGTATGTTTCTGAATCCACTGCAGCGGTCCACCACCAGCTTCAATTGACTGGTGCCCAAGCTCATGACCAAGGGTAAACTGACTAGCTTTATCAATATTCAGTGAAATGGAATTTTCTCCAATCCGTGAATAGCTGGCCCCAGAAGGTTGAAAATTTGCAGTTACTTCTGGTGATAAACCTGTTTGTTTTTCGTACTGCCCAATAACGTTTTCAAAACCAGGTTGTGCAAAAGCACTACCGGTTTCTTTCATTCCACGTTCTTGATATTGCTTGATCGCTGCATTTTGCAATGCTTTAGCCCCGGTCATTGCGCCTAAGGCAACAGCTCCTTGCAATCCGTATTTAACAGCAGGTTGCATTAATCTGCAGGATCAAAATAAATTTCTTGCCCTGCAGCTCCAGCACGATTCCAATAACTGTATTCGTTAGGAGGAACCGGACCAAGCCTTGAATAAGGATTGTAATCTAAAGGCTGAAGAGTATTCTCTGGATTCCGTAATTCAGGAATCAGCTGTGTAATGTAAGCTTGAAGCTTTTCTTTTGCTTCTTTTTTATTGTTTGACATCAGTTTTCAGCTCCTTCACCACCCATCATGCCAAGAAGTGCAGTGCGAAGCATACGTTGGCGATCCTGAGCGATTTTTACATCTACATTCTGGCGCAACATCTGCAAGCCCAAAGGGGAACCTAATTCATTTAATGCAATATAACTAGCTTGCAAATCACTAGGCATTATATTGCCGCCAAGAGTTCCTGGCGTGTCCTGTGTGTAAGTGAGTGGGTTATTCATTTGATAACCCATCAATGCATGAATACCAGAATTAGCACCCATGCCACCAACAAAAGAACCCGTCATTGCAGCACCTGCTGCAGCTAAACCAATATCACGTTTTTTTAAACCTTCTTTCATTCCTGCTGTTGCACCGCTTTTTTCAACAGCTTCACCAAGCCCTCCTAAAAATTGACCAACTTTTTGACCAACAGTACTCTTGGAAGCTTCTGCAATTTGTGCGCCAGCTTGTGCAATTTTTCCGCCTTGTTTTTCCATGCTACGAGCAATGCCGCCACCTAAATAAGAAGCAGCAGTCCGTGCAGATTCGGGAAGCATTGCCATATTAATAATGTAGTTAAGGTTTTCCTGACTTTTATTCTACGTTAACTGCGTTTATTGGAGAAAAATTTGAGTTGCATATGGATTAATCATCTGAGGATTTTGAATTAGTTGTTGTGCATAAGCAGCTTGTTCTGGAGTTGAGAACGACATCTGAGTATTAGCTCCAGGTACTAAAGAGGCAGCACCTAAGGCTGCTAACTGTTGTAAATTCTCAATGCCTTTATTTTTAGCTTTTTCTCTTCCAGCTGCATGACCTTGCCCATAAGCAATAGCAGCTAAGGGACCTCCAAATGCTGCATAACCTAATGTTCCTCCTAGCCCACCTTTAGTGGGATCTGCATAACCTGCTCGCTCTCCATGCATACGTGCAATCAATGAGGGAGCAGTGGCTAATCCTAAAGCAGCGCCCGCAAGTCTTATTCCAGGAGATAACATAACTAAAAAAGGGGCAGTTCTCACTACCCCTTATTCTAAACTAAATTGTTTTTAGAAAATCATTCCATTACCAGAAGCTTCTGGCGGAACACACCGGGGTTGCGTTGAGCTTGAGACAGATAGCGCCAGGCATTAGCTGGGTCCCGATCAGCAACTGCACCAAAGTTATTCCAGAAATTACTTGCATCCATGTCTAGCTGAGGGCTAGGAGGAACAGGCATATTCTGGCGTTCAAACTGCTGAGGAGCGGCAGCAACAGGAACGGTCATTGCAGCTTCTTGAGGAGCATAGGCCATCTCCTGAGGCTGAGCTTGTGCATCTTGAACGGGATAAGGACCGTTGGGACCAAAGAATTCACAAGTGTAATCAGCTAAAACGTCCGGATCGGTCAGAATCGTTTCATAAGCTTGATGTTCTTGCGCCAGTTCTTGAAGCAGTGCTACAGATTCAGTTAGTTGCTCATAACGAGCAATTAACGCATCCTCAACTGTGCAGGCGTAATTGTTAAGTACGGCAGGTGCATCAGCACCAAAGTGGTCAATAATTTCAAGACTTTCCGGACTTACCCCGTTTGCCAGGAGTTGTTGTGTCGTTATTTCCTGCGAGGTTGGGGAAGAGTTGGGCGAGTAACCCTGGCTGGAGGGATAAGTCGGGGCTGCCGAATTGTTGCTGTACCCCACGCTCTGTTGGGAACTGAAGCTGGCCGGGTCGATTCCTTGCGTCGGTGCGGACTGTTGACCCTGGAACGGGAATTGAACTGGAGAACTCAGGAGCGATACCACCCGATTGAACGCCTCCTTGTAAGGGTTCTCCTGTGTAGGTTGCGCTTGCGGGTACGACTGGATAGGGGCGTAAGGGGCTGCTGAGATCTGCGCCTGCATCTGCGGGGCTGGAGCCTGCGCCGATTGGTAAGGTGCTACCCACTGACTCGTTGTTGCTATCGGAGCCTGTGCTGCTGTCTGTTGCGCTACCGGAGCCGCGTAGCTGCTCGGCGGGGTCGAATATTGTTGGGGTGCCGATTGGATCGGCGCTGCGGTATCTGCCTGCATAGGTTACCTCTTTCTGGAGACTTTCGAGTGTTCTGTAAAGGAATGGCGTCAAATCGAGACGCGGATCAGCCGCCAGGGGGAGATCTGGACGCTGGGGGTGAGGTGTCCGCATTTCTTGATTGATGAGATCAAGAAAGGCTGAATACGCTCGTTGCACTTGTCCAACCATCCGGAACGGATAACCAGATAGCATTTCTGCAACCTCGTCATCTGTTTTGGAGGGGAACAAGTACTTAAGTGCCTCAATACTATCAACACCCAATTCTTGTAGGTTACGTGTGAAGATAGATTGATTAACTTTGTCTTGCGGAGTGTCCTCATAAACAGGACCCATCCACCGCCAAAGAACTGTACGATCACCATCGGGTGCCAAACCAATGACACCTTCAGGAATTTCTTTGGTTTCAAAAGCCTTGTTAAGAGCTTTATCTAAACCCTTTTCATACTTTTGTTTGGCCTTCTCGTGTTTTGCTAAAGCTACCTCATCTGGATTCTCTGGTAATACTGGATATGTTAACCCAGATGCTACTGCCAATGATTTACGGAAGAGCTGTTCTTCCTGATAAATCATTAATTCAAAACAGCGGCAAATACCATAGGTATAAAGTTGTAAACACTTTTTCTTTGCTGTAGCACTGACACGACCATAAGCAGACTTGATCTCTGTTGCAGTTACATTGGTAATTGAAAGATCATCAATACCGCCTAATGCTAAACGGATTTCAGAACGTAACTGATCAACGTAACGAGATTGATCTGTACTGATTGCATTAGGTGTAATAAAACCAACACGATCTGTCGGTTCTAAGTTAGCAATAACTCTTGGAACACGGAGCCCCCCGCCAGGTAAACCAATGTATCCGGCTTGCTGACGATCTGTTGGATCTTGTTTAAACGTAGAGCTTGATAAAGAAAACTCAGATTGGAAACCAGATTGACTTGAAATACTAGGACGTTGAACAGCTCCGTCTTGACCAGATTCAACAATGTCGTGTTTTGGACGAGAGGACAGAAGCGTGGGGTTACCAAAGAATGAAAGGTTTGCTCGAATATTTTTAACCATCTCATCATGAGCAATGATCTGGTTAGCAAGCCATTCAAATTCTCCACTGCCGTCAGTACCGAAAGCATCTGGATTATTTAAAACTTCAACACAAGGAATGAATCCTAAGCTGTTTACAGCAATCTTGTTGTTATTGAGATTTAAACCAACATCAACAGAATCAAAAGTTAATTCTTGCTCACTATGAAGTTCTTCAATCTCACTTGGAGTAATCCTTAAACGCACATAACGTTTATCGGTTACTAATCCAACACCACCAAATCCACGACTGGATTTAACTTTGTAGGCATAAATAATAATGACTTCTTCTAACTCACCATCAGAAGAGTAATATGCCCGATAAGCATCCTTATCAAACCAATAGAGACGATAAGTCTTTTTAGTTGGGCGGATATAAAACAAGCCCTTACCATAAGCTAGAAACCGGTCCCAAATAGAATCAAGCCGTGCATCTAACTTATTAAACTTGATAACCTGTTCAACAAAGTCAAAACGTTGCGTACCAAAGTTATCTTGTTTTGGGTAAAACTCAACACCCTGACGTACCCCAAACATTTTCATCTGGGATAGATGGGCATTAATGAGCATAGTGTCTGCTGTGCCCGTGGATTCACGGTTCACAACAGCTTTGAGCATTCCTTCTAAAACGGATTGACTCGATGTGCTCATAATAGGTAATTAATCAGTTGTCTTCAATCTCGTAACCAGTCTGGAGACGACGAAGAGTGATGACATCATCCTCGACTTCTACATCAAACTCAGTACCAGGTTGAAGGGCCATGTCATGACACAGCTCGTCTGGTAAAGGAATGATAGCTGAACCGTAAGAGTCTTGCTCTAGTTCAACAACAAAATAACTGGTGCTCATGCGAAACCTAGTATTAGTTTAATTCCGACAATACTCTAACCTTAATATTCCAACTCTAGCTTTCCCCTGGACATCAAACCATTGCACAACCAGACCATCGCATCAACACAGTCATCATGAGAACTTACGCCAAAATTAATGATCTCATCATGCAAAGCTAAGAATTTACGGTAACGGTTGAAAAAGATTCGTCGTTGTTCAAAAAGACCCATGATTCCACGGAAACGCGCTAGTTTGTCGCCACGGAATCCTTTGACTGGGTGCCAAATTAAGTTATAAAGTCCATGTTCAACTTGACAAATTCGTTTAAAGTCAGCTTCCAAAGAAGCTTGGTACGCTACAGCTTCTGACCAAATATCAACACTGGAGCCAGTAGGAAAATATTTATCATCTTCCTTATACACAATTCCCCACTCATACATCATTTCCATTAGGGCTTCTAGTTTTTCTAAGTTGCCCATTAAACGAATACGTTTGCAATCAATGATGTAGATCTTGTTTCCAACGCGACCACCTAAAACAAAAACACTGTAATCATTCCGTTCTTTAACACCAGCAGAAAGGTCAACACCAACGCCAAGCGTATCGAATTCAGTTGGAATTGTATTCTTTACCAGCAGGTCAGGAGAAATTGAAAGCTCATTGGTTTGAACAATTTGGTTTTGGTATTGAAAACTAAAGCTAATTGGTGCCTGCCGTTTACGATCTTGTAAGTATTCCAATGACCACATCTCGGGCCAGTAGGATTTTTCATCGCCATTATCATCAACAGTAATTGCGGATTGAACAATTTGAACCCAATCATTAGACGGCGTGAATGTTGTGTTATGAATGTCATCGTGGCGGAAGCGAGTACCAAGACAAATAGCTCGCGCACCTTCAAACATGGTGGGAACAATAACTGAGTTCCAGTTATCTTCCATTGCTACGCGAATGTCTCTATTTTTAATGTCATCAGCACTTTTAATAGCGTCATCAATAATACAAAGATGAGAACGTTTAGAAGTCACTGCACCCTTAAGACCTGCACAACAAACAGTAAATTCTTCTTCACCAGTTGATTTAATGCCTGCAAACTTCCAATCAATACTCCAGTATTCATTAGAGTTAATTCCCTTGGCAATTTTTACCATGGGAAAGATTTCCATGTAAGCTTTGCTTTCCTCAATAATTCGTTTAATTGCTGCGCTCTTAGGACGTGCAACATCTACGGTATAAGAAATATAAAGAATCTTTAGGGGTTTTTTGTGTAAAGCATGAATTCCAATTGCCCACGCTGTAAATAAACCTAAAACAGTAGACTTTGCAGAACCGCGTGGTGCCAGGATGTCAATATTGGGGCCACCAATACCAATTAGACATTCACTGTTATCTCCGGTGCACAAATATTTATGCCACTCTTTATGATGTGTAGCAGGAGGTTTGTCGCCAACAACATCACAGAAATAAGCAAAATCTGTTCTTGCTTTTTCAATATCAATATTGCTTGTCTTTTTAACAACTTGTTGCTTAGCACCTGCTCTAGCAGTGCGCCGATAAACCGAGTAAAGGGATGTGAGTGCCATCCCCTTACCCTAACCCCCTACACTCAGGATTCTTCTGCCAGAATCTTAGTCCAGACAGCCATGACCGCATCTTGAAGAGGACCTTCAATAGGGTCATCACGGAAGATTAAAACAATCTCTCGGAGAGCACGATCTGCACCAGCAAGAATTAAACCTTGTTTATCTGTTAGATAGCGTTCGTCTTGGATTTGCTTGATGGCACCACGCAATTCTTTCTGAAGCATTGCAATGCGAGCAGTGCCGTTGTCCTGTTTAACCAGGCCCATGTCAATAGCTTGACGTAGTTTTTCTACGTCCTCTCGCATGTTATCAATTTCTATCTCCAAGATCTGCTGGAGATTACGTTTTTTAAATGCAGACTGCTGCCACTCATCACATTCAACAATGTTTCCTGTAAACCCAAGAAATCGGGCATACAGGTACATCTGAATAGGAGAAGCGTGTTTTCGGCAGAAGGTAAGGAAAGATTCTTTTTCGTTCGGAGTTAAAGTCTCAATCCAATCAATCATGCACGGAAAGCACGCAAAGCGTCGCTCTGATCTTTCTGTTCTTTATAGCGCCGGAACAACTCAGATTGCAATGCGGTTTCCCTATCTTGACGCGCCTGCTCTTGAATAGTGGAACGCTGCTCTGCTCCGGTCAAACCAATTTGACGTTCCTGACCTGCTAACAACTCTTTCTGAGTAGCACGTTGCTCTCGGCCAGTTAAACCAATCTGACGCTCTTGACCGCTAAGTAAATCTGCTTGAGTCAATCGCTGCTGTTGACCAGTTGCCGCAATATTTAAACGCTCTTGAGAACCTTGTTCAATAGCTGTGAGTCTTTGTTCTTTACCTGATAAGGTAACTTGGCGTTCTTGGCTAGCAGCAGTAACTTTAGATGATTCAATTTGACCGCGTGCACCAGCTTCCGCAGCACCGAT
>Ga0099850_1000451_pt1 | contig 18591 bp, 22 predicted proteins | sample CB_VirMetaG_5_FD_79182 | JGI IMG/M metagenome (GOLD analysis project Ga0099850, IMG submission 79182) | Freshwater to marine saline gradient viral communities from Chesapeake Bay - CB_1508_1D Viral MetaG | ecosystem: Environmental > Aquatic > Marine > Coastal | place: USA: Chesapeake Bay... | reverse complement strand
TTCATCTCCGTCTATTGTAGTCCATCCGTTTATATCAGATGTAAAAGGCTCAGTCCAACTTTGAACAGCCGTACTAACATCACCCTCAATAGTAGCACCCGATTTTGTCCAATATGAATTGCCCAGCGATTTTGGATAGGTAATCAGATTTTCTGAGGCTGGATGGGTTTCTAGTATACCATCTCCGTCAATCAATGGCACATTAGCTTGCACCTCCTCTAGGTAGCCCATATAATTAGTCCTGATAGTCATATCGGTTCTAGCTACAGTGAAATCTCCGTCTCCGCTAGATGGGACTACAGAATATAAAGACGCAGCTTTTTGAGAGTTTGGAACCAGTGCTAATTTAGTCTTATAAAGAATATTCTGACTTTTTAATCTAGAGATATAATAAGAAGACTTATTAGGTAGATAAATCCCGCTGTCAGCTGTTATTCTGTCTTTATGTATTTCGATCACAGACTCCGCAAAAGATAAATCCTCAGAATAAGAAGCCGAAGAAGCTGCTATTTCTGTAGTGGTAGCAGATTTGTCTTGGAAATATTTTATTTCGCCTGCGTCATTCTTTATCCATAACTCGTCGTTATAAACCCCAAAGTAATAGAATCCCGCTGCGGGGGTTGCTACCCCAGACGGATTAGTATCGCCAGCGTTGTAATATCCCGTTGTGCCTGTAAGATAGTTATATAGTTCTGTGAAGTTAGCGTTGGTCATTATGAACGCATCACGCAATAAGGTTCCAGTTCCGTCGTCTGGTGATGTTCCAACGTTTATAGTCTGTTGTGCCATTTTATTTTATTTTTATTCTTTTGTTGCTGAACATTTATAAGCTGTTGTGTCGGCTGAGTGCTGAGCAGTGTCCATTCTTAAGTATGTTGTACATATTTGAAAATTCAAACTATAATCAGCAGACTCAATATTAGAATCAGCTGTTATAGTATCTATATCGGCTCTATAGTCGATATAATAACAACCACTTCCACCGCCTCCAGCAGCTTGTTTTATTATTGGTAAGCCTAAACCTAACATCTTACCCTATATATGCTAGTGCCTGACCTGAGGTAACCGATATTGCTGTAAACAATCCATACACCGTTACGCCAGTTTCTAAGGTTATACTAAGGGTTGTGTCCCCCTTTTGCTGAGTGAGTTCTATCACTGTTGAGGATAATCCTGTAACAGCTTTATAAACCTCGTCGCTCTCCCCTGTTTCGCCAGTACCTATCAATCTTGAGCCATACTGCCCAAAACTCATCATTTGATGATCTGGCTTACTGTTTAAATTTGATTTTGCCATAAGTCTTATAAGTTTTATAAATTTATAATTGTACCACAAAGATACTACAGCTCAAACGTAATAACACAAAAAAAGGGATACCGTAAAGTACCCCTTAGCAGAATCACCTGCACTTAACCAACCAACTAAGATTTACTCTTACCGCCAGCAGTTGGTTTTTTACCTTTCGGTATTACTTTTTTTGGTTCGTCCACAATTGGTTCTACCACCTCTTTTTCATCCTTCATAGTGATCTGAGGCTCGTTTACATAATCCGCAAGTAAAGCCTTTATCTCATCATAGAAAGATTCTCCAGCATCCCTGTTTTTAACAAAGTTCAGGATACCCGACAATGGATCACCACTAACAGATCTTGGAATAGTTACGATTAATTCTCCAGTAGATTTCCATAAGAATGTATGCGAGGGTCTATCAAATTCGATTAACTTTTTATCAAGAGCACGTTTGATATTAGCTTTAATTTCGTTCTCACGGTTATTAGCTCTTTTAATAAACTCCTCGGGTGCAGCCTCAGCAGCTAACTCTACAAAATTTCTAAGAACATCCATATTCTCAGGAGTAGCATCTGATCTTCCAGAAGCTAAGCAGAATGTTATAATCTGTTCATCTGACATTTCTGAAGCATAATTAATAGCTTTTCTCGTAAGCTGACGATGATCGCGCTTAGCCTTAGCATCTGCCTGAGGATCGATCAGTTCGAAAATAGCTCTTTTAGAATCATCCCTATCAGGGTTGTTCTTACGATAATTGCATAGCATCAAATACTCGTAGATATGCTGATCTTTAATACTTCCACCTGTACAAGATATTGTACCTAAAGATTCTTTTCTGAACCATAGGTCGTAGAATGAAATAGTTCCGTTCTGTCCTACACTTCTAATAGCAGCGATATCCTTAGGTTCGTCATTTACTATAATAGTGTCTTTTGCAGGAACGTTTACAGCTGAGGGTAAATAAAATCCAGTAGGACTACTTGGATCTATTTTCTTTTTGAGTATCTTAAATACTTTTACTTCGCCTTTTTTAAGCTTGTATTTAGATACATTTACATCGTTGAAATTTTTTACTTTCTTCATAGTTAGTTGTTTAAAGAAAAGGGTCGGGGATAAACCCCAACCCTAAGGTGATTATAAGATCTACGCCATTTTTGCAAAATGCTCAGCGCCTAAGATTTCAAGTCCACATACTGCTTCGTAAGCAATATCAAGGTATGAAGAACTGTTTGTTGGAATTGGAGCAAGTCCACCAGTTAAGAATTCTTTATACATTAAGTCAGTGCCGTCACCTGCCATATAACGCAGACGGAAACGGTCTATCATCTCACTGCCAGCATCAACTTTAATTTTATCCATAGGAAGGAACCATGCACCGTCAGCACCAATATTATCTACGCCACCTGCGAAGTTGGTAACGTTTTTAGCATCAAGAGCTGGCAACCATTTCTTATGATAGATACGGTTATATAGTCTCCATGTGTCTACTCCCATGTCAAGGTTTCTACCATCAACACTAAATCTTGCATTGTCAAGAACTGGAGTAGACTCCATAGCGTTCCATAGATCATCAAGATTAATGTTTCTTTCGCTTGAAGCAAGTACTAAATACTCCTGTGGAGCTCTAGCAAGGTCAAGCTGTTTAGTCATGTTTCTAAAGTCATCAACATCAATGTCAGCACCTGAAAGAGATACATCAACACCTCTATCTACTACATATTCATTAAGCCCGCCAGTCAACTGGATGGGATTACCAGCAGCATCAACTAAGTCAGTTGTGTCAAAGTCACCAGCTTTTTGTCCCCACATTAAAGCGAAAGAAATATCACTACGGAATTTAAGTAGTGCATCATGCTGAGCTTTAATCATGTAGTAAGGCTGCCCTTCAAATTCAACCTCAACTTTAGATACCTTTTGAATATCAGTGATACGAGTTCCGCCTTTGAAAATCTGAACTTGGTTTTCGTATCTGTCAAGTGAATAACGTCTTGGAGTAAAAGCGTCTGAACCTTCACCAGCAGCATTTGAGAAGAATGAAATCTTCTTATCATTAGTGAATGTAAGGTTCGTGGTAGCATCATAAGCTTTAATAGTCAGAGTGTCTGAGCTGATAGAATAAACATACCCAATAACAGCAGAAGTAGCGTTATGATCGAAACACAGCATACCTGTGATAATACCAGAAGCGGCTACACCACCTGTGGTAAGAGTTACATCTACGCTAGTTGCTCCACTGGCTCCACCAGCAGCAGCTACAGTACCAAGAGCGTAAACATCTTGGTTTACAAAGTTAGAGTACTTAGGCTGTACAGTAACTTCTTTACGGTTCAGTAATTCCATGAAGTCCAAAAAGTTCCAATCTACCCTCTGGATATCAAGAGCTTTGTTTAATATCTCTCTCTGTTGTAGATAAGTTACAGATGAGATGTAATTGTGGTCATGTCTTGCCATTTTTACGTTTTTTTTAAAGATTAAAATAAAATTTACCTAGTGTAAGCTTTAGTTTTCCCCTTGGTTGCAAATGCGTCTAGCAGGGAACTAGGTTCACCTGATCCTTCATTTGTTCTTCTTCCAAGTTCGTTATTCTTCAAATCCTTAACGACTATCTCCTTACCTAAGGATTGACCATGATTTATTAACGAACCCTCAAAAAGATCTGGGTTTTGTGCATAAGCCGCAACTTTATACCAAAGACCAAGGTCTATCTCCCCTTCTTTATTGGTAAAAAGTTTAAAGAATTCCTGACTATCGACTGCTGTGTTAACCAATGATTCTGGACTTTCCACTTCAAAGGAGAATGATGTATCGCCATCCCCAATGTTAAGAGTCTTGTCCGTTAGTAGGTTTTTAGTTGAGTCACTTTCATTTATTCTTGTAGCCCATTGTTCCACATCCACAGATGGATTTTCGGGGGCACTAAACTTCTTTTGTTCTTCTGTTAAATTAACAGCTATTTTCTTAGCCCTCATTTCCAGTAATTCTTTTTGCACCTGTTTATCCTCATCAGGTGCATCTTCAGCTACATTATACTTAGCCATCTCCTGCTTATAGAGGTGATTGATTAGGTAATCCGAAGCCTCTGGGTTATTCCTTTTAAGATCCTCACGAATTAATTCAGCAGGGTCTTTACTAGCCCAGTCTACATTGTTTTGGATATAAGGCTTAAGGTCTCCGTTCTGCTCGTAATAACTAACAGCATTTTTAATATAATCATCCTTAAACTCATAATCCTTCTTTTCAATAACTGGATTTGGTTTTTGAAACCTTTCCCATTGGGATTTAAAATCATCCGCATTGGTAACATCGAATCCTGTTATCTCTTTAATCTTATCAAATCCTAGGCTTTTATTAAAGTCTGGTGTCAGATTTACAGGTTTTCTTTCTTCTTCTGTAGTCATAATCTAATTTATCTTAATTGGTTTGTTGGTGCAAATTTATAACTAACTGCCTATAACATCATTATTTTTTACCATGTCTAATTCCTTCTCGTCCAATTTAGCGGCAGCCTGAACCGCTGTGTTTTGTATTTTACCTACATTATTCGACCTAGCTATATCCCTTTGTATCTGACCTTTAACCTCTTCGGTTTTACGCTCTTCTTCACCCTTAACTCTTTCTAGCTGGATCTTGCCATTAATTTCTATTTGAGCGGTCTTTCTTTTTTCCTCCTCAGCCATCATTGCTGATTCTCTTTGGATTTGACCGTTCGTTATTTGATCCTGACGGGCTTTCTCTAAATCCTGCTCACGCTTTTGTTTTACCTTGTAAGCTAATACCTGTTCGGCTTGGTCTTTATTTTTAATGTTACCTACCATAATAGCAGTGTCTGGATCTATTATACCTTTAGCTGCCATGTCTTCCAGTTTAGCCTTGAATTGCATTTTTTCTTCATTACTCATTGATAGGGTTAAAAAGATCCCGAACTCATGAGCTGATATATTTGAAGTTGCTTCGATAAACCGCACGGAATCCTCTCCTAATGATTTAGCATAACCTTTTATGTTTCCGTATTTAACTGCGTCCTGAAGCCTCATATATAGACTTGTGCCTAACTTCTTTAAAAGTAATTGATCCCCTGTCACAACGTCTCCTAGTGCGTTATTAGACCCTTCAACTGCCATATTAACTGTAGCTGTTAATGCTCTTGGGTCTGGGGTTGATCCGTCGGTATACTCGTTCATCCCTGTGATATCCCTTATCATTTGAATATCGTTGCGAATAATTTCGAACCACACTACCGCATCTTTACCTAAGCCGTTCTCGATTTCTTGAATGGGCTTGTAGTTACTTATCTCTCCCGATAAATCCCTACGCCTGTAAACCAGCACACCCTTCTCATTAAACAAATCTAACACCTGAGTAACATCCAAACTTTTTCCTCCTGCACCAAGTGGTATATCCTCAAGTCCGTCGATATCAATTTCAACACCCTTAGGTCTAGCTTGATTAATAGCGTTCTGAAGCTTATACCATGCTATCTGAATTGAGTTTGCCAATGGGATTAATTGTTCGGTGATACCCTTAGCTTGCATGTCAAAGAATTCAGGAGCGTAGAAATTATAACTCATTTCAACATCAGTCATATTACTCTTGGCTCTTTTCATATTTGTTGCCAGTCCGTAATTAAACTGAAAATCTGTTGATATAATCCATTGCGTTGTGTAAACTACTTTGTATGCTATGCGCTTATATTCCTTACCGTTATCCTCTCCGCGTTTTGTATAAGAGGTTCTGCTCATTACAGGATTACCTCTTTTATTTATTCTTTTTTCATAAACCGCTTCGTTAACGGAATAGAATTCTAGATCCATTACATCGATATGGAAATCATCATACCCTGAAGAATACAGTGTTGGTGTTGGAATTACTGTTGGATTACCCCATTTCCCACGAACCATATCAGCTATCTCCCTGTATTCGTCTTCAGTGAATTGATCACCCGCAGCCTGTTTAAGATCTGCAATTGTCATCCTTACAACCTCCCCAGCATACTGCTTATCTTTGAAATCATTCTCGATACAATAACTGGTTAACATAGTTGCTGGGTTAACCCTTCTAAACCTTACATTACCAGCTGAATCGATCCAATCCTTATAACCCGCTACCCCGTAGTCAAATAAATCTTCCATGATTTTACCACGGTTTGTTTCAATGTTATTTTGGTTTAAGATAAGGTCAATACCGTTCTCTAGTTCGATAGCTGCGTTGTGCTTGTAAGTGTAAAGCTCTTTTATTTTTAAATCATCATAATTTTCAGCGTCATCTTCTGAAGTAATTTTTTGAACCAGATCAGGATTTTCTTGTTGAAGACGTTCTTTAAAAGCCAATTTAGCTTTTTGCTCTGCTATATAATTTTCTTTATCATTAACAGCTACTGAATCCACAGCCTGAGCCTCGATGCTATAGTTTAATTTTTTGAGTTTATTAAGAGCAATCCTCCTGAACTTTGTGATAACTGGAAGAATTCTCCAGTCGATATTAAGGTAAGTGGTATCCTCTTCATCTCCTAGATTGAAGGTTTTTTTATACTGATTTGTGCTTTGGTTGCCTAGAGCATAATCTTTAATTTCTCTATACTTCCATGATTTATGATAGAATATACCCGAGTGCTGAGAACTGTCATACCATGCAGCCTTAGCATAATCTAATATCCATCTAGCGTTTTTATCCCTAGGATCTATCAGGTGGCTAGGAAAAATATTGTTTTTAGGATCTACTTTCTCCATTTCGATTGTCTTTTATCTGACAAAGATACGACAGCATGGCTTATTTTTTTATAAAAACACAAACCCTAAAGTTTTACCTTCTTAAACATTCTTGAATTATGAAGATTTGAAGTGTCTGAGTTTCTTACAAAACGCTTAGACAAAATCTTGTCAGCCACTAATGTCCACCCCGAAGCCATGGCAGCATCATATTTCTCTGTGTCGTTAACATCAAACATTAACCAGTCATCAATTAATTCCCTAAATGGAACCTTATGACAATGATCTTCAATATACAACTCGGTAGCTTCAGCTAATTCCTGATGCGATGGCTTGCTAGCTGGGATACCTGCCTGCTTAGCTTTAGGAAGCCATATTAAAAACTTTGAGTACTCTTTAAGTTCAAAATACTCTTTAATTCCCTGTTTCTGATTTTCAAATAACATCGGAGCACCGTACAGGTGACATAATTTTCTCATGTCCTCATAAAACATTCTTACTGTCTGCGGTCTGAATATATACTGAGCTACAAACTTTGCTGTGTTATCTGGATCAGAAATAGATGGTCTTTTATATACATAAGCCGCACCCTTAGAACCTGTTCCAAAATTAACCTTAGAATGAGAGTATGGGTCAATCCCAATTACATAAGTTCCTGTATTCATTGGCTGGTAAGAAGACCCTCTTTTCCTAACCCTGTTGGCTAACCCCTGATCTGGGAGCTCATGAATCTTAAACCTTCCGTTGGGACTTATAACAAAATCAATACTGCCATCTGGGAGCTCTACTAAATTACCCCTATCATATAGAGTGTCTTCTGCAGCATAAGAAAAGAAATCCAACCTATCATTAAGATTCATCGCATTATATAAACATGCATCAGAGTCCACTCTGAATGCCTCCTCTGGAGTAAATGGGTTTTTTCTAATATAAGAGTTTAACGCCCTAGGATCATGCTCTAAAGATTTACGTTCGTTAATAAAGAATTCCTTAGCGGTTTTTTCATCTGGATACCCATATTTATCGAAGTAAACAGCTTTGTACGCAGGCATGAAAAATTGGTATAACCATGAAGTAGTTCTTCCGTTCTCATTCCTATATCTTTGATCGCTGTCCAACCATAACTTCTTAAACCTTACACCACTTTTACGAAGCTCTTTTCCATTCTCATCTACACCACCCATATCCTCAACAGTTGAGGTGTATATAGACTTTCCTATAATATGATTATCATTTTCCAGACAGTGCTTCATCACAGCTGCTCTTTCATAGATGTCGTGCTGAGGTTCTAACTTTGCAGATTCATCGGAAACGTACCTATGTTTTTTAGTACCATCATATGCTTTATCCTTAGCAGGCTTATAATCGATTGTAGATTCCAACTCTGGATCATTAATGTTTGACTCAGCCTTAGCACCCCTTAGAGTTGGGTTATAAAATCTTAACTTGTCAGCTGGGGTCATGCCCTTGGCAGTATCATAATTAGGTCTGAAGAAATCTGGAAGATGTTTAAATGGCTCAATTACAAATTTATTATAAACACTATCCCTAGCATCATCATCTGATTTACTCTGAATACCAGCATAAGCATTATTGGTTCGGGAAGTGTATTCGTAAAGAAACGCACCTGATCGTGCGGTTTTACCCTGACGACGACGAGTAACTTCAATCATTCCTGCACAGTTAGGGTCTTTAATTACCTGATCTAAGAATATAAAATATTCCCAATCAGATTTTCTAAAGTGAGGATAACCAATATCAATCTTCCACCAATTCAAATAAAAATAATGCAAAGGAGTCAAATACTCTGGTTTACCGTTATTCATAAACCACACCCCATTCAATCGTCTGTCCCATTCTTGTCTACGGAATTCTTCTAGCTCTATATTTACAAAGTCTGGCTCTCTTTCCTGTCTCTCTTTTTCTGCAGCACGCTTCCTGTCCCACCCATCAGGAAGACTTGTGCGCTGCCAGTATTGTTCTTCTGGATCTTGAGATCTCTTTAAAATTGAGCGCCTCTCTAATTCTCCTGTATAGAAATTCCAAACCTTTCCAACTGGAGGGATCTCGCAATCTACATTTTGAATTGTTAGTTTAGGCATAAATTATTCCGCTTGCTATGCCCTCTGGGCTTATTTTTTGACCTGACAAGGCTGACATTAATTCTTTATTATTAGCATAAAGCTCATCGTAATACCCATCTAGTCTTTTAGATATTGTATCCATGTTTTCCAAGATGGCACTCTTAACCTTAAGAGCATCCAGTGTATCCTTAGATTTACTGCCCGTAGCAGGAATCATTAACTGACTTTGGTATTCGTAATAAACCGTTTCGTTAACGACTATATTTCCCCATAATCTATTATTAAGCCACTTAACATAAACATCTATAACCTTTAAGAAATCTCCGTCCTTGTATTCGGTCAGCATTTCTATGGTTTCCTTCTTAGACTTTTTTAGCCCCGTGTAATCTAAAACCTGAGCGGATCTTTTTTTAGGATTATTATAATTCTTTGCAAATGGAGACTCGGGATCAAACATTAAAACCACGTAGGTCATAATATTATTCTTGTTTTGCTTACCCTTACCGAATTCTATTATGAACGGGATGTCTTTAAAAATAGAATTGTAATCATCCCCCTTAGATAATGGAGGAATTTTCATCTTAGCGAAATCTTTATCTGTGAACATATCTTAACTGGTTTAGTGCAAATATACAACAAAGGGGTGCTTAAATACAAATAAACCCCAACCTTAACGGTCAGGGTTTAAAATATATGCAAGATGAAAAACTACGAAATCGTCATCATTCCAGTAACGTTTGTGTTTCCGCTTGATGATACAGCTGTAAGCTTAACCGCTGATCTGGCAGGTAAAGGCATGGATACAAATTTATCTAAAATCTGACCATTAGCATTGAGTTTAAAAATTCTCTCCGTAATCCAAGCAGTTCCCTGAGCCTTTGTTTTAATCTTTACAGTTGTTAGAGCTGTGGATGTTACGTTAATAGCGTTAAGATAAACACTATCCAAAGTATATTTAAAAGTATCATCAGGAACCATAAAGTAAGCCTGTTGTGATTTACCTTCTCCAGCAGGAACTGTACACGTTACAGTTGAGTCAGTTGCCGCAGTAGCTGAAATAACCCCTACATTATCAACTGAAGATATAACCTCTATCTCGTTAATAAACACATACGAGTTTGTAGTATTAACACCTGTTGTACCGTTAAGAGAAACAGTTTCTTCGATAGGAGAATATGATGAATTAAGACCTTTAACCCTAACTATTTTGGCTCCAGAAGCTGTTGATCCAGCTGTGGTTGATGTGGATGTTGGAGAGTCTGTTAAGCCTGTACATGTGCCGTTATTAATATCTATATTAAGAGTAGTATCATTAACAGCTATAGCATTAGCTGTAAGTATAACATCAGCCTCGTCAACTGTTACCGTAAATTTACCTGTTGTTTCGTGCCCAATATCATCATCGGCTATTAAAGCTGTTTGTATTTTAACAGCAACCTCAGCTGGGGTGTCATCCGTAAGTACCGCTACGTTAACAGTTTTAGGGGATCCAGTCATCCCTGCGGAAGTTACAATTACAGTGGCGTTACCATCTCCTGTTATTGTTCCTACTACCGTTGCTGTTTCTACCTGAGCTACCTGCGTGTTTGTATCCTCAGGACTGTCAGATGTTAATGCATGTACCCTTGCTGCAGTTGGTAATGCTATTGATGCAGATACCACATCTGCTTCTGTTGTTCCTATAACGGACGCTTGTCCTAGAATTGTGTTCATGATCTTGTCTTTTATTTTTAATATTAAACCACAAAGATACAACACTTGTTTTGAATTACAACAAAAATTTGAGGAGGACAGCATAATCGAAATGCATTCCCGAAAGAACAACTCGCTTGTAGCGGGGGTGGGTAACGATCCCACCTAACCAAGTTTATGAGACTTGGGGTTCACCTGAACTCCCCGCTATATGTTGGGATGAATGGTACTGCCCCATTTACCTTCGTGGTATCAGCACGACGCTCTACTATTTGAGCTACACCCCAGAAAACAAGAAAGCCCTACAATTTGCAGGGCTTCCGAGAACTAATTAATAACCAAAACCTTTTTACGGAAGCCCATACCTTACCCAATCGCCTTTAATCGTCGCGCTCATATTGGTATTTCGTCTTCCTTTTTGCATGAATGAAAAAATTACTTTGCAAATATAATAAAAAAAATCACATGTTATGAAGTTTTTGATGTCCCTGTCTGACTCGAACAGACACCGCAAGATTCAAAGTCTTATATACTAGCCAGTTATACGAAGAGACAATTTAAAATATTTTTTCATAAACCGTAAGTTTGTACCCCTACTCGGTAACGCTCCGAGGTCTCCAGCTTGAGGGGCTTACGGCTTAACTTCTTGCCTATAGGGGCATTTAGTGTGTTAGGTCGGGAATGAGCCGACACCTTCCAGAGTCACAATCTGGGGCTCTACATTAAGCTACTAACACCGTGTGCCTTGAGGGTTACGATCCCCCGACCTTCGCGTTATGAGCGCGCTGCTCTACCAGCCGAGCTAAAGGCACATTAGTTGCAGATGTCGGATTTGCACCGCGACTCTTCCTTCCAAGGGAAGTATGATACTATTTCAACACACCCGCAAAATAAAAAAAATCCCACTCGATTAGGAATGGGATTTAATGCTTGTTTAGTTAGTTTAGTAACCACATACCTATCCCACACCAGTGTCTGGTTGCTCGGGCTGTATGTGATGGAAGTTAAACATAATTAAAACACAATGAAAACAATGAGACAAATATACAAACAATTTTATGACAACACCAAATATTTTATTCTTTCCGATTTCCTGTACGCATTCTCAGCGTTAAGAGCTACTATTCTTTCGCCTTCTATAAAGAATACTTTATGACCTCTTTTAAGTTTAAATTCTTCCTGACGCTCTTTGATAAACCGCTGGTAACGCAAATACTTTTTATTTTTAATAAGTTCACCGTTCTTATCCCTTTTGCATACTGGAAGAATAAACTTCTCAGCATATCCACCCATACGCTCTCTTAGTTTTTGATAAGTCTTAAGGTTATGCTCATTCATTTTAGACATCCTGCCTGACTCATAGTGAGGTGTAAACATGGCAGTGAAAAATGCTGCAAGGACAGTAAAGAATCTTACAAATAAATTTTTCATGATAATAGTTTTTAGTTATTCGTCAAGGTCTATATCGTTCATAGATTCCTCCCAACGTTCAATCATTTCTGTGTATTCGTCCGAATCCAGAAGTGCCTTTAGCTCCGAAAGCTCTCTAGCGTTTAGTCCTGATATAAATTGTTCTGCATTAAACATATTGCAAATATAATATTTTTTTTTAAAGTTTTGGGGATTTAGTTAAAAATTTCTGAAAAATCTGTATTAACACCGTGTATTCCTAAGATTACTGGCATTCCATTTTCGTTAATATTAAAGTTAAAAGACTTAAATTCCTTAACCCCTCTTGCGTTTTCGTTCTCCACTATTGAAACTTCTGGGTTATTTTCCTCTTTAGAAACCGATATAACCATTTCTGATTTCTTCATTAAAGCAGATCCTAAATGTCCTGTTGCGAAGTTGTCTCCTTTATTCTGGTGAATTATATTCATTATATGACAGTTATAAATCTTACTCCATTTGAGAAGAAGACTCACTAATTTACTAGCCTCAACCTCATCATTAAAAGTTTTAGCTAAATCAGCTATACCATCAATTATCATCATACCAATATTCTTACCGAACTTATTAAATATATAATCAACCATTTCAATTCTCTCTTCTGGATTATATTCCCTAAGATCAAACGAAGCATAATGTTCACCTCTTAAATTTTCAGGAATCATATCCTCCACTCTTTTAGCGACAGTGTAAGCATCATAATCGGACTGCTCTGTATCAATCCTTATAACCAGCCCCTTTCCCTCTGGGAGAACACCCCTGAATCTATTATAAATAGAATGCCCCCCTGCTGCTGCTGCATTAACCATGGAAGTGAAGAATGTTTTTTTAGCTTTAGCTTTACCAGTTATTACCGAAATATTACCAAGAGTTAAAAACCTTTGCCAATCCCTACCCTCATCCCATCTTATCTCCATTGCCGCTGGAGGTCTAGGAACTGGAATACTTGTGTCAATAAAAGCCCTGCTTAATAACCCATCCATCTTTGAGGCATCAACCTCCTTTTTTTCCCTGTTGGTTACTGGGGACTCTTTAGGTTCCTTAGGATCATACCTTTCTGCCAAATCTTTAGCAAAAGCACTGAAGTCTCCTCCGTAATCCAAAAGCGCTACTACCTGAAATGGAGAGTAGGCTGACATTTCCTCGAATGGGTATCCGTTAGATGTAAAACAATAAAACACGTTAGGGGCTACCTTTCCAAATGTAGCTGAGATACCTTTTGACTTTTCAGGTCTTCTCCATCTGCCATTACCTAAGTCAGACCATCCAGCTTTCTTCAATGCAGCCTGTGCCTCGTAAACAGAGCTGGAGTCATTATCAAACTTGTCACCCACTCTTTCTTTGGTGCCTATAGCCTCTTTCCTTTCCTCTGGTATCCACTGGTTAAATGACTTAGCAGCCTCAATCAAGGTGTCTCTATCCTGATCCGAAATCTTGCACACTTTTAAAATATGACCTCTTACAGACTCATAGCCTTTAGTGGGCGGAGCCACTATATAACCACCATCGCCTCTTGTTTCGAATATAGCATCAGGTTTAAATTTTTCTTCTTTATCACTCCATTTAGGGCGAGATGAAAGTTTCTTGTTTCCATTAATATTATTAGCTCGGTAAATTATATGATAACCCCCACCGTTAGTGGAATTGACTACTATATTGTTTCGGCTAAATACATCCTTAACCTCTTTAAGATTCATGAATTCAGTCATTAAACTCTTAGCGTCACCGAAGTGATTATCAATATCAATAACCTCAAGCCCACCAGAAGCCTTTCCGCAAACCACTCCAACACCATGAGCATCTTTAAAATCGGTTGGCATTGCTATGTCCTTATTCCAAATAAATCCTTTTACAGGAGATTTGTCTTCTTGTACTGGGAATATAGTTATCCCTGTATCCTTATAACTTGATAATATTTTCTTTATATCTTTCATTCTTAATTAGTTTTTGGTTTCCATTGTTTGCTATTTTTAGTGTCCCACCACCAGCCACGACCTTCTTCTTTGTTTGTCCACTGCCACTCGATCCACGGCATATCCTCTGGAGGACGGGTACCCGCAACCTTATTGTCGGCATTTGCCCACCTGTCTATCTTATCGGGTCTCATGAAGAATTCTGGAGAGAGGTATTTATAGTTTACAGACTTATGGTACTCATCCATATAAGCGTTATCAACAGCATCTTTTATATCATCAAGAGTGTAACCTTCTTTTAGTCTTGCGTTCATTTTGCTATTAAGACTTGTGAATACCTTGAATTTTCTTCCGTATCTGTTATTTATATATGAAATTAAATCCTCAACTAGGGTGTTAACTTTTATATCTGTATTACTAATTGTATTATTATGTTGGAACTTTCCTTCTATAGGGTATAGAAGTTTTGTTCTATAGGGTATAGAAGTTTTGTTCCATAGGGTCTTAATAGTTCTTTTGTTAGCATCAGACTTATCTATCGTGCTGGTAATAAACCCTTTATTGATCAATGATGACATAATACTAGTAACTCTTCTTGTGGAAATTCCGAAGAAATCAGCAAAATATTGATTACTTGCGAAACACCCCTTATCGTTATCTAGACTATTTACTTCTACTAAGAACACTTTTTCCTGCAGGGTAAGCTCTTGTGATAACCAAACCTCCTTAGGAATCCATATTCCTTTAAAATCTCTTTCTTGTGACATATACACGGTATTGAGTTATACACGGAAAAAAGAAGGGGCAACCGTCCGTGTTTCGGCTGTCATTCGGGGATCAATCCGAACTAAGCCCCATGAAAAGATGTTGCAAATATACAAAATTATTTACTCGTCATCACTATTTCTTGGTATTAATGATCCCCAGTGACGGAATAATTCGTGAAGATTATGGATAAACTCCGAGACAAAGCCCTGTGGTATAGGCTTGTATAACAACCTGAAATAATCCTTATTAATTGTTATGTATTTTGGATCCATTCCCTCGAGTACCTTCTGCCATAAAACCATGCCTACATCATAAGCATCCTTATAAGATATAAACGGGTTAAAGGCATTCTTGCCCATAATCACCTCAACTTCGCTTAGCTTGCGGTTTAGTCTATTAACCTCATGAAGCATGGCTCTTTTGTTTTTTCTTAGACTTGAATCTAAGTTTGGATAAAATAAATAGTGTTCTTGCATATTATAATTTTATTTCGCCCCCGCACTTAGGGCAGATTAATACATCTTTTTCTTCGTTGTATTCCCAGCAATCTTCAGGGGCGCTAAATCCGCAGATATAATCACAGTAATAAATACTGTCTTCTTCCAGATATCGAAACAGTTCACCTTCTAAATGACGATCCACTGGGTGGTTTCCAAAGCATCCAGCCATTACCTTTTAACTTTTAGTATATCTCTATTCTCCATCATATAAACTGTATCACCTTCGATTTCATTTTCGAATGCACACATCTTGTTAAAGTAAACCTCATCACCAGTGATAAGATCAGGATGGTTTGTATATTTAACCACACCTTTGTTAGTAGATTTTTTCTTAAGAGTAATCAGCTTAGAATTAGATTCTTCTTGTAATATAGAAACCGCAAGGTAATCGTTTAGCATTATCACCTCATCCCTTATTATACAATAAATCATCTCGTAGGGCACCAGCCATTTATCTGGTGGAATATGAGGATTGTCCACTAAAGACAGATAATGAAAATAAACTTTATCCCCGTCTTTAAGATCTTTAAAATCCCCCACTACTGTACCCCATTGTCTTCTGTGGTGTTCGGGACGATAACTAGTGTCAACAAAGAGTTTAAGGCTTCCGTAAGTCACGGTTTTATCCATCCTTTCGTCGGATTTAATAATAGGCATTCTAACTGGTCTCATATTCTTTTTTCTGCAAATATATAAAAAATTCCAATATACATTGAAAAATTAACTATATTTGCCAAATGTTTAACTAATATTATGTTATGAGTAAACGCAAACCTATGACCCTAGATAAAGCGGTTAAAATCCACAACCTAGTAGAGGTGCTAGGAGTAGAAAAAGCAGCCGAATCTTTAAACATGAAACAATTATCACTTGAAAGAAGGCTGCGGGAAATCAAACAATTCCACGACCTAACCAGAGAAAGATTACAATCATTGCCTAAGGTGTTATTATTTGATATTGAAACAACTCCAATGCAGGTGTTTGTATGGGGGTTGTTTGGCAATAAATATATCAATTATGAAAACATTGTAAAAGACTGGAATGTCTTGTCTTGGGCTGGTAAGTGGTTATTTAAAGAAGAAAAATTCGGAGATATACTAACTCCAGACGAAGCCATTAAAGGTGACGACTCCAGAATAGCACAGTCTATATGGGAAAAGTTCGAAGAGGCTGATATAGTGATAGCCCATAATGGAGATAAATTCGACATTAAGAAGCTTAACACACGGTTTATATTAAATGGACTAACCCCTCCAACTCCTTATAAAAGTATTGATACCCTGTCTGTTTCGAAGAAATACTTTAAATTCTCCAGCAACCGATTAGACTACTTGGGTCAACTGATGGCTAACAAAGAAAAAATTCATACCGATTTCCAGTTATGGATCAAATGCCTTAATGGGGATCAGCAGGCTTTGGATTATATGATGGATTACAATATCCAAGATGTAGATCTGCTAGAAGAGGTTTATTTAGAGCTTAGACCATGGATTAAATCTCATCCTAACCTTGCGCTTTATATTGATTCTGAATTCAAACAGGGCGTATACGGGTGTAGTAACTGTGGGAAAATTCATAATCCAGAAATAATTAATTGGGTGGGTAATTATACCACCAACATTAGTCAGTTTAAAGTGTTTAGATGTGATTGTGGCGCTATGATTAAGACTAGAAAATCCCACAGGGTAGCACCATTAATGGGCACATCTTACTAAATCATCATAACATTAAATAATTTTTTGTATATTTGTACCCATGCCAGCATATATTTGTAAAAATAAAAATTGTGGATCATTTAACAAGGTTAAAACTGTAGTCCGTGCTATTATTAAGGTTAAAGGTTATGAGATAATAGACGAGGCTGCGGTATGCCCTGAATGCGGAGAGGTCAGATCTAACCATAAAGTGGATGGTTTTACCACTCAGATTCATGGAGGGAAAAACATTCCGTTATGAAAATATTATTTCACATAAGATTAAATTTAATGTTTCTATTAGTAGCTGGGGTTAGTATGGTTTTACGCTATATGTGCAAAACAGCTACCGAGTTAATCGCTTACCAGTCAATAGGTATAGTATTCGCGGGTGTATTCCTGATAGAAACAATTTTTGGAATCATTAATCACGATAAGTTATATGGACAGGACAATTAAAGAAGAGATCAGGGATGTTGTTAAGAGGTTTTGCGAGAACGATGAATCTGTTAAGAATATTACTAATGGGGTTTATGACTTAATGTACGATATGCCCGAGGATAAAGTTATAGTAGTTAAAAATAATTTCAAACGAATGAATACTCCGTTTGGTATCTTCTATAGATTTTATAACGAAGATGGGACATGGGGTAAGCCTCAGTTTGTAAGAAAGGTTAATAATGGATAAACTCAAATGCAATCACTCCAAATGTCCTTTAAAAGAAAAATGCAAAAGATACACTGATATAGCTGTTGGATGGCTTATTAAGGATTATCTGTACGACGAAAAAACGAATAAGTGCGAACTGTTAAAATATAAACAATGCTAACATTAATCTGTTTTGTATTTGCTGGGATATTCAATGCTTTCATGGATATCTTCAAAATTTGGGATTCTTCCATCTTTAGTAACTTGCCTAGTAACAATTGGTTTTATAAGTGGGCTGGATCTGGAGCAAGCTGGAAGAATAAATGGAAGCTTTACCCTAATGGTAGCTTAATCCCTAATAAAAAAGCCTTATGGTATTACCTTTGGATGTATGAGCCTGCGTATAAGGAGAGGTTTATGTATTCTACAACCATACTAGTTTCTCTTACTGATGGATGGCATGCATTCCAAAGAGCTTGGATTCTTATGGCGGTGTCTGCTGCGGTATTTGCTTCGGCATTTAATATGCCTTGGGACTACGGGTGGTGGAATATTCCGATTAACATAGCGGCTTTTTATATGGCTTATCTAATTCCTTTTAACATTTTTTATCAATATATACTCAGGAGATAATGCAGAAGATAGAAATTATACAAGCTGCCACTATTGATCAGCTTAAAACCAGATCTAATAATTTTATTAAAGAAAAAACTAGGACTGTTCATCAGGTGCAATTCTCGAATAAATTCCACTCTAAGCAATACCGTATGGTGATTCTTTACACTCCTAATATGGATAATCTCATGGAAGACTTAGGATAATATTTATAGTGTTACCGTGCGGTTTA
>Ga0099850_1000450_pt1 | contig 18593 bp, 28 predicted proteins | sample CB_VirMetaG_5_FD_79182 | JGI IMG/M metagenome (GOLD analysis project Ga0099850, IMG submission 79182) | Freshwater to marine saline gradient viral communities from Chesapeake Bay - CB_1508_1D Viral MetaG | ecosystem: Environmental > Aquatic > Marine > Coastal | place: USA: Chesapeake Bay... | reverse complement strand
ATGAGAGTTTAACAATTGAAATTAGCCGTGGGTGCGCTTTTAACTGCAAGTATTGCAACTACGATAAAAAGACTGTAAACAAGTTAGAAAAAGATGTCCTTAGAGATCAATTCCTAAAATATTATGATCTATATGGAACCACTAACTACAATTTTACCACTGATTGTTTTAATGACAATATTCAATTTGTTAACTATTTTTATGAAATGACACAAAGCCTTCCATTTAAAATTAAATGGAGTGGTTATGCTAGGCCTGACTTATGCGTCAGATACCCCGAAGTAGTAGATATGATGGTGGAAAGTGGAGCAATCAGTAATTTCTATGGCGTTGAAACTTTAAACCGGGACGTGGGTAAGAAGATCGGCCGTGGCTTAGACTTTGAACGTATCTTAGAGGTATTCTCTAGATTTAAAAAGTTAAGTCCGGACTACTTTATTAAAGCCTTTTTTATTATTGGTCTCCCAGGCGAAAACACAGACACTATCCGCCATGCTATTGATTGGATTGGCAAGCAAGAGATTATTGATGCGGCGAGCGCACAGACATTAGAATTAGAACCTACCTTTGACGACGTAAACTTGCTTATGGACATTAGTGAGTTTAGCACATCTCCAGACAAATACGGATTCAAAGAAGTTAGGTTTAATCCAGATCAGTATTGGCGGCACGACACTATGGACAAATATGAAGCTGATCAGCTTCTAGTACATTGGAATAAAGCAGCAGAATCAAACAAATTTATGGCTAATACCAGTGCAATGAGTATTGCAGAATTACAGAGCTTTAAATTAAATAATCATAAATTTAAAGAAGTTATTCAAAAAAAACACCAATTTGATCTACTTTTAAAAATTGGCAATTCATACAGGAAAAAATACTTCAACAAAATTTTAAGGAGCGCATAAAAAATGGCTTATGCAGATTATGAATATTCGCAATATTCAGATAGCAAAACTAGACTTGCTGCAAGTTACGCAACTTCTAGCCAAGAAGAATTACTTAAATATTACGATCAATGGGATACCTATGAACAAGATCTATTAGCACTAGGATATTTTGGCCCTTTGGCATGTACCAGCTTATTATACAAGAATGTAAGTAGCACTGCTACTATTTTAGAGGTGGGTTGCGGACCAGGAAATGTTGGCAGAAACCTACAGCTAATGAAGTTTGAAAACTTATACGGTGTGGATGGAAGTTCTGGTATGGTTGATCGAGCTAGGAAAACAGGCGTCTACCAGCATGTTTACCATGATATTATAAATGACGATTATGTATTGCCCACTGGGCCGCGCGACCGCGGCCCATCCTGGGTTGATGTAATCCTGGGAGTTGGAACATGGACTGTCGGACATTTTCCACCAGGAAGTATGCGTAGATGCTTTGATTTATTGCCCAGTGGAGGACTATTGTGTTTTAGTGGAACAAAACAAGTTTTAGAAACTGTTTTCGAATCAGAGTTCGCCTTTGTGCAGGAAAATAGCACACTAATAGATAAGTCAAACGAGCAGTTTATTGTTCCTTTTGCTGAAACCAAGAATCAATATCCTGCCAGAGGTTATTTATTTCGAAAAAACTAATTAAAGATAAATAGATATGCAGGGGCATTGCCCCGGGGATAAAAACTGACGCCTGGCTCACAGCCTTTATTGTAACAACATAACGCCGGCCCCTATAGAACCTTCTTAGCATCTAACTATAATTTTTAACCCTGGAGACACCCATGGCATGGAACCCTGCAACTGGATTTTATATAAGTTCTGTTAAACTTGACGCACCCTGGGAATCTGAACTAGAAAGTTTAGCATTTCCTAAATATGACGAGTTTATTATTACGGAAGCAAAAGCAAGAAAACTAGATGAAAACTATAATTTTCTGAGCTTTAAAAGCATCGACGGAAAATCAACAACAATTAAACCTAGGAACGATCGCGGAGAATATCCTGAAGATTACACCTGGACTGATGCATATTACTCAAGTCCAGCAATTCGCAGTGTTATTAATTGGTTTAAAGTAGAGAAAACTAAAACTAGAATCTTCCAACAAGTACCTGGTGGACATATTGCATTCCATCACGACTGGGATAATCAAAGATTAAATTTTAATTCCAGCGAGTTAACTGTTAGAATATGGGTACAATTAGACGGTGATGATTGCACGTACCGTCTAAGCAATGGTGATGTTGATGTTACCTTTAGTTTGCAACGCGGACAGTTTATTGTGTTAAACACAGATACAGTTTTCCACGAGACATGGAACCACGGAAGCAAGCCCAGAAACTTACTCAACATTACATGCCGGGCTAATAGCTGGTTAAAAAATATGAATGAAGTTTGGAGAGACCCCCAAACAATAAAAACAATGGAACGAAGTTTAGGAATTAACTAAGGAGAAAGACAATGGCGTGGGATACAAAAAAAGGATTTTATGTTAGTACTGTGGTGTTAGATGCACCCTGGGATGACGAAGTAGCAGGAATTGAAACTCGTGTGGGCGAACATATTAACCCAACTACTATTAGTAGACGTGGTTTTGACGATAAAATTACATACAATAACTTTAAGAGTCTAGATGGTAGTCCATGGACTAAACCTGCTAGAAAAGATCGTGGCGAGATGCCTGACGATTTTATTTGGACACCAACATACTATGATAACCCTGTACTCAGAGCTGTCATTGATTGGTTCCCTGTTAAAAAGACTAGAGTACGACTCGCAAGAACAAAAGCAGGTGCAACAATTGGCGCACACTTTGATTGGGATAACAGACGGTTAGGATTTCCAGATGATAAAGAATTACTACGTATCTGGGTTGCCATGGATGACGGTGATGCTTGTTGGTACAGATTGACTAACGGTACAGTAGATGCTAACATTAGTCTAAAGCGTGGGCAGTTCCTTATCCTAAACACAGATACGGTTATCCATCAAACAGAGACATGCGATAATGATCGTAGTAATTTAATTATTCATGTCGAATCAAACCAATGGATCAAATGTTTACCGGATATCTTTCCTCGTCATTGTGTTAGGAATCCAGTAACTGAACCTGACCCGCAGTAATAAATATAGTAGCGACCCAAGATAGGATAAAAAATGACAGTGTTAACTCAGGACCAGGTTAATTTTTTTAAAGAAAACCAATATTTAATTGTGGATAACTTTTTTTCTTCAGATGAAATAAAGTCATTTAATAATAGCACTAATGCAGTAATGAGCAAAGCAATAAAAGAGTATTACAAAAAATCTAATGAGAAGGAAATTCTTACCTGGCTTTCTCTAAATGAATCAGGAAAACCACGTAAGTTAGAAAAGATATCAAGTTTTAATCCAGATATTAAAGAAGTATTCACTGGCAATCTTAAAAAAGCAGTAGCGCAATTATATGGTGAAGAAGTTAACTTATACAAAGATCGTGCCGTTATAAAATTTCCTAATCAACCCGGAAATTCTGCACACCAAGATATGGTAGTTGGATTTAACTTTGTTAAGAGTTTTATCAGTGCTGCTATATGCAATACAGAGCAAACAATTGAGAACGGCTGTTTAGACGTATACACAGGACCCAAGAAATACACCAAGATAGAGCCGTTTGAGTTTATATGTCCTTGTATAACCGGAGGTACTTGTTTATGTGTGCAAAATATTCAAGAATCTGGAGTCGACCCACAGTATCGTAGTATCACAGCACCACAAGGCGCAGTTATATTTTTTGATGGATTTCTTCCGCATAAAAGCGGACCAAACTTAACAGATAAGCATCGAATGCTTACCTATGCTATTTACAACAAGGCTTCAGAAGGTAACAACTATGAAGAATTTTATAATTTTATGTACAAGAATTTTAAACAACAGAATTAGAACATAAGACTACTACCTATCTACTAACTTACAACACGGATTAAATTAATGAACACTCCGAAATATGCCTATATGAATGGCAAGATTGTACCTTGGGCTGACGCTCAAGTACACGTATTCTCACCAGTAGTAAGATATGCCGCCGCAGTATTTGAAAGCATCCTGGGCTTCTGGGATGGCGAAAATGTTAATATGTTTAGGCTAGATGATCATTTAGATCGTTTAACCTATGCACAAAAAATGATGCGTTTCACTACACACGTAGAAGGTGTTAAGGAAGGCATCATTGAACTAGTACAAGCCAATGGATTTAAAGAAGACGTAGCAGTTAGGCCTATGGTTTATTTGGGTGGTGAATCTCCAGGAGGTGCTATTGGTGCAACTGGCCCAGCTAGTCTAGCAATTACTGCATTTCCTAAACCGCCCAGTAAACTTATGAAAACTGGATGTACCGCACAAGTAAGCAGTTGGACACGCATTTCAGACTCCAGTATGCCAGCAAGGATTAAGAGCACCGCTAACTATCATAATGGCAGATTAGCTGAGATGCAGAGCAAGCTGGAAGGATACGATAGTTGTATCCTGCTTAACGACAAAGGCTATGTTAGTGAAGGTCCTGGGCAGTGTTTTGCTATGATACGCAACGGTGAACTAGTAACTCCTGATACAAGTAGTGACATACTGGAAAGCATTACCAGGGATACGTTGCTACAACTAGCTCAACGCAATGGTATCGGCGTTAGTGAACGCACTATTACACGGAGTGAGTTATACAGTGCTGAAGAGGCATTCTTTTGTGGCAGCGGCTGGGCAGTAACTCCTATTACTGATATTGATCAACTAAAAGTGGGATCTGGCATGCCTGGACCTGTCACTGCTCGTCTACAAGAATTATATTTTGAGTCTGCTAGAGGTGGAGACCCTGAATGGCTAACACCAGTATGATTAAAATTTATAACGAAAGCTATTGGCACGTAGACGGTGTTCGTTATAAGAACAAGTTTAAGGCACTGGAAGCAGCTAGCAATGATTTAAACCGAGTAGAATTTTATTATGCAAATTCTACGTTTGACGATCTAGATTGGACAAAAGAGCCTAGCCAATCCTGGGATAGTATGCTAATACAAAGAGCGCACCAGGTAAGAGAAAGTTTTGACTATATACGTCTCTGGTACAGCGCAGGTTCTGACAGTCAGACCATGCTTAACGTTTTCCTTAACGAAGGCATACACATTGATGAGATTTGTTGTCATTTAGTAAGTCCTATAGACGACTTTGATGCTTCAAATAACATAGAACAAAATGAGGTGGCTATCCCTTTCCTGGATGCAATAAGGACATCCATACCTAAAACTAAAATTACAATAAATTATCTGGGCAGAGATCATTTTAATAAAATACTCACAGATGACTGGTTGTATGAGGGTTTTGATATGAGTATGATCCAGGACCAGCCGGATGCACTATATAACACTGGAATTGTTACTGAAGTTAACGGAAATTTCTGTGATTTGCAGGGCGGAGATAAGCCAGTTTTAATTAAGGAGAACGGTGATTATTACTGTCTTATGGTAGACGAAACATTCGGTGCTAGAATTAATAGTGAGCACCTAGAAGAGTTTTTCATTACACCAAACTTTCCTGAAATGCAAGTTAAACAATGTCATATGTCTCAAAAGTATTTAAAGGAAACTTACCCTAATCAAGAGCCTGGTGTTATTAAAGGTGTGCTACGCAAGGAAATCGAACAAAAAACAGGGATGCGGCATCCACTGTATAAAGACATAGATCAGGGAAAAGAATCCAGTAGTGTAGTTGGTAATAAGAGTAGCAGTTTGCTTGAGCAAGCCAAACAGGGTAACCCAGCAGTTTATAATAAGTACACTAAATTTTTAGAGCACGAAGCTGGTAGGTATACAGACAGATTTAACAATGGTGATTTATATCAGGGATTTCGCGGCATATTGAGTGGGAGATACAAGCTAAGTTGATTAATTTTTGTATTACAAATAGCAATAATCTAGTAAAATATTCATTTCATAACCAGCTGTCTTTAACCAAAGACGTAACGCTCTACTATGACAATATGGTGGAAGTAGTAGATTTACCCAACCACGTAGTTATTTTCTGCGGAATATTGTGGCAAGGAGACGTATCTGATTTTGTAGAAACACCCAATCAGAACGGCCAGTTCTATGCTGTAGTGGTTAACAAGAAAACCCGAACAATAAAAGTAATTACTGATTTTCTAGAAGATTTTCCAGTTTATTATTATATCAAGGACAGTAACTTTGTCGTAACAAATAGGATACTCGCGTTCAGTAATCAGTTAAAGTTAAATTTATCTTGGATTCTTGGGGCAAAAAATAATGAATATACTGACAGGTTGATTCCCGCTCATAATGATTTAGAGATGAAAAAAGAGTTATATTCTAAAAATGTTACACCTATACGGGATGTTAAGCGTGTAGGGCCTGGCAGTGTTTTGGAATTTAATGTAGACGATGTTTGTGAAAATGTTTACACCTGGTATAATGCTAGCACTGACTATGTAAGTCTGATACATCAGGAACCCCAATATAACTTGCAATCTGCTACTAGTTATGTAGATACTATTTTAACAGAAAACTTTAATCGTTTACGGAAAAAATATAAATCACTGGCAGTATTTTCTAGCTGTGGTATTGATAGTTTAACTGTATTAAAATATTTAAGTGATGTGCCAAAGTATGGCTATTATGGAGAAGATTATCGGACGGAATCCCCAGAGTTATTAAAACAACTTTATAATGATACGGGCGGGTTATTGCATTACTTTGATGCTGCTGAGTATCAAACAGCATATACAGAAACATTACCAGGATGGGCCATGCCAAGCTGTAATGCAGACCTGGCTCCAGAAATGTATATTAGAAACAAATATAACTTACACGACACAGTTATAGTAAAAGGAACGTTTGGAGACGAAATATTCTGGCACGAGCCTTGGAGTGCAATGAGTGTTGCAGTACACCAATGGAATTGTCAAACCAGAGAACAAGGCCTAGCAGCACTAGAACATCATTATAGCCACCAACCATATCATACCCCGCAAGGAATGATTGATACAATTCTTAAGAGTAAAACGCTGGATTTATCTATTATGAATTATCATTATAATAGACAGCATAGTTATCTTAAGGATGACCGTATTTTATTAAATCAAATGGTAGTTTCACCTTTTATTGATTTGCGACTAAGAAGGTTGCTTCCTTTATGTAACTTGGAAACAAAATTGTCTAGTATCTTAGATGTACAAATTCAAAAAAATATAGTGGGCTCTTCATTGTTAAAATATCTAAATAAATGTAAAGCAGGCGGAGAGGAAAGTTTCTCAAGCATCAATTATGACAGACATAGATTAAATCAATTAAATGAATTTATTAAATTCCGCTCTTCTTATTAAAATAGGTTGACTCTTTAGCTACCTTATAGTATTATATAGAATAATAAATAACACTGTTACAGAACGTCTGTAGCAAAAACCAAGGAATACAGAATACAATGAAAAAGGTTTTACCAGCAGTTGCAGTAATTTCACTCATGCTTACAAGTGCATGCGGATTTACTCCAACGTATAAAAAAGGCGAGTCTGCTTTTGACTTTGTAGGTTGCCATACAGTTAATGTTAATCCATCACCGACCGGTGCGCAGGCATTTGTTGCATTTTTTGGCCTAAATCCAGGTGAAAATCTCTACTTTAAACAAGTCAACCCTGATGGAAAGACTGTCGATCCTGTAACTACTGGAGAACCTTGCAAGTAACAGTCGGGAGACATACGATGCAAGTAACTGGTGAATTGAGTGAATTAATGCAAGACGACGATTGGGCACTTATCTTTGGTGCTGATGGTCAAGTTAAAGGTGTTTTTATTCCCAGGGGAAAACAGGAAACTGATGTACCCAGGGAAGTAGAGCAAGTGTTGATTGCAGCCGGTATTAACATTTATACCGGTCAGGATATTGTACTAAACTAAACAAGGTATTAGAAAATGTCGATTATTTTTCGTTATACAGTTGCGGTATTGGTATTTTTAATTGTTGCATGTAGTGCAGTTAAAATTACCTGGGGTTTTGAAGTAGAAGGATCTAATAGAGTTCCTTTTAAAGTTCAAAGGGATGTTAATCTCAGAGACGCTCAACCTGTCAGAGTGCGTATTGTTGCTATTGAGGATGCCTACAAACACACTGAACACACAGTAGGCAATACACAATGCTACTATGAAAGACGGGTTGTTGAGACAATTGACAATCGAAACTTTATCGCTAAACTAATTAACCCTGGTGGTGGTCCTGTATACGAGAATCAGTATAACTGTTATAACGAGCCTAAGTCGGCAACCATGCGAGTTCATGTGGGTTATATTGTAACTTATCGTCATTACGGTCAACACTATCAAAAATTTGTTTATAATCGTCCTAGTGGAAAATATCTAACAATAATGTCTAATCAAGGTTGACACCTGCTGTAGTTATGTTACTATAGTGGAAGTTAACAAGCAGTTAGTGGATGGTCTGCAAAAAATCGTCCGACGTCAAAAAATAAGGTTAGTTATTATGATTACTAAAGAAATCCAATATGCGGCAAACGAAGCAATTTATGGTCTTCAATTAGAGAAAAAACAGGCCATTAACTTTATTGTTCGTAATGCTAAAACTGATCCCACGACTGCCCGTCAGGCACTGAATGAGACTTTAACATCTTACAAACAGTGTTTGGGCGGGGAATAAATAGATATGACGACTAATCAAAGTCTAAATGTAAATGATAGAACACTAAAATGTAGCGGGCCAAACACAGATATGACTAATGTAGTTGATGCACGGGCAAACTTTAAAGCCCGTGCATTAATTGCTACCGTCGAAGGCAAACTTACTAACAAGGATCTAGAAAAATATAATGTATACTGTGAATGGTATGAAGATGATGTCGACAATATTGAAATATGGTTGCGTGATCGAACAGACGATTCTCGTATCGGTCCTCTGGACCTTAACATGTTTCAGCAGTTAAATTAAAATTAGGAAGGCTGGCCGAGTGGCTGAAGGCACCGGTTTACTAAACCGACGAACGTGAAAACGTTCCATGGGTTCGAATCCCATGCCTTCCTCCATTTTAATAAAATATATTGACTATTAGATAACATTCAGTGTATTATATAAACATCATAGTAACAAAAGATTGCTATGTATAAATCGATTAGAAAAGGAAATAATCAATGAAAAATACTATTGTAACTAAGCAAGATCGTGTTCTTGCCGCCCTCCAGAATGGTGAAAACCTTACAGGCAAGCAAATTGAAGCTCGATTTGGCGTAGGAAATGCCCGTGCCACTGTATCAGCTCTTCGTATGAAGGGGTTTGCTATCTATGCAAACGAATCAGTGGATACGAAAGGCCGTGTAAAAAACAAGTATCGCCTTGGCACTCCATCACGCAAAGTTGTTGCCGCTGGCTATCGTGCACTAGCAAAAGCATCTGCTTAATACACATAAATTTTAAGCCTGGGCGGGATTTATTCCCGTCCATTGCTTTTTACAAGGACCAGTGTTGAAACTACTAGTAACGAAGATAAATTTTTCTTCTAGTTCCAGGGTCAAACAGTTTCAACAAATTTAATAAATATCAGTAGATGACAAAAAACCAATTAATAGAATTAGAAGGCGTAGTTACAAAGATTATCCCAGGCGGTAAGTATCTTGTTGAGCTTGAAAATAAGATGGAAGTCGTAGCACACCCAAACGGGCGTATGCGTATGAACAAGATTAACGTGATAGTGAATGATCGAGTAACCATTGAAATGACGCCCTATGATTTAACCAAGGGTAGATTAACCTACAGGCACAAATAAAATGTCAGTACCGCACAAATGTAAGGAAAATGGAAGAATTTATGGATATGAATCTTGCACCTCACAGGTAGATGATGAATGGGTATCCGAGTGCACCTGCAAGGATGGTTGTCAGTACACTAGCAATGGTTATAAAAAACAAGATTACCATGTAGAAAGAGCAGCATAATGCTAACACTAACGCCAACAGCAAAAGAATATCTAAGCATAATGACTGAGCATGAGAATAAAAACTATGTTCGTCTAGGTGTTTTTGGTGGCGGTTGCAGTGGGTTTACATACAAGTGGGATTTTGTTGATGATGCACAAGATGGCACTCTAGTAGAAGATCTGCTTGTTATTGATAGCATTTCAGAGATGTTTGTAATTGGCTGCACAGTTGACTATGTTCGTGAACTAGGCGGCAGTTATTTAAAGGTAATTAATCCCCAGGCCAAATCAAGTTGCGGGTGTGGCGAAAGTTTCGCAGTTTAACACTGTTTTCATATAACAATACTATCGATAAATACTATAAATGTTTACTTGAGGAGCATTTATGGTCGCACCAGTTTGGGTAACTCCCCCAGGGTCTCTTGGTACTGTCGTTGAAAACGAATTTTACCAGGTACAATTAAACGCAAATAATGCCGCTACCTATGAGTATTTGAGTGGCATACTTCCTGATGGGATTCGTATCACCATTTATGGGCAGTGCGAAGGCTTTCCTAAAAGTGTAGACTATATCCAGGGCGTTCCCAAGGAGGTTGGCACAGATGTAACCAGTGAGTTTGTGGTAAGAGCTACCAGTGACGATGGGTTGGTAGCAGATAGAGTGTTTACCATGACTATCACAGGTCCTGATGATCCAATAATTGACACTCTTCCAGCAAGCGATCTTGGCAGTTACTTTGACGGGCAGGAAATTTCTGTACCACTAACAGCTACTGATCCAGATCCTTTTGATACACAAACCTGGAAAGTTATTGGCGGCGCATTGCCAGCTGGTGTTACATTAAGCACCAGTGGACTATTAAGTGGATGGCTATTACCGGTGCCATCAGAAACTGGCACACCAGGCTTTGATGTTAATAACTTTGACATAGGTAGTTTCAGCTTTGCTACACAAAGTGTGAGTAAAAACTATAAATTTACTGTCGAAGTAGTAGACAGCACTAATAGATCATCTACCAAAGACTATAGTTTATACGTGGCAAGCCGCAATATATTAACCGCAGATAACACGGATCTAACAGCAGACACCTTTAGTCCAACAGTGGACAGCCTGCTTATTGAAAGTCAGATTACAGCGGATCTAGAAGTCAAACGTAGTCCTTATATTGTAACAAAGCCTGCAGATTTAGGCACAATACTACACGACAACTATTATAACTTCCAGTTTATAGGCTACGACTTTGATGGAGACCCACTGGAGTTTTCCATCACCACAGGTGCGGCACTGGGATTTGATGCTCTTGGATCAGGATTTGACCAGGATATATTTGATCGTGGTACATATAGTTTACCGCCAGGACTTACTATGGATACGAACAGTGGTTGGTTGTCTGGATATATTCCTAACCAAGCAGCAACTACCACAGAATACCAGTTTGCTGTTAAGTGTTATAAGAAAAACAGTCCTGAATACGAAAGTCAGTTGGTATACTTTACACTAACTATTGTGGGCAATGTTGCTGGCGTAGTGACTTGGCCAACTGCTGACCTGGGTACTATTAAAACAGGTTCTGTATCAGAGCTAGACATTCGTGCAAGCATTAATAACAACAAACCTGTGCAATATGAACTTAAATCTAGTTACCCTAACAAACTACCACAGGGGTTACGTTTAGAAACCAATGGTTTAATTACAGGACGTGTTAGTTTTGAACACATGATGTTTGACACTGGTACTACTACATTTGATGGTGTGAGCAACACACTGTCAGCAGAAACAACCTTTGAGAGATCTTACAGTTTCACAGTTAGAGCATACTCCAACGATCTAACTATCGACACTTTTCAGACATTTACTATTGATATAACACCAACTTCCTTTAAACCTTATGAGAGTTTGTATATTAAGGCATTGCCTGTAATTGAACAGCGTGATATTTACAGTAGTCTTATCAACAACGCAGACGATATTGATCCTGCGGATGTATACAGAAACGGTGATGTAAACTTTGGTATCCAGGGAAATATTAGAGCGATTGTTGCTAGTGGATTAAATCCTGTTCCCAACACTGACTATGTGGAAGCAATGGCACAGAATCACTTTAATAATACCCTGCGATTTGGTGGGCTTAAAGTAGCCAGAGCCTATAATGCAGATGGTACTGGCAAATACGATATTGTTTATATTGAACTAGTGGACAAGGGCATGGGCGTTGATCCAATTACAATGCTGCCAACACCAGCTGGTCAGAGTATTGATTTACAGAAACAACAGAGTGTTACTGCGATGAGCGGATTTACCAAAGAGATTCGTGTTAGTGATGGCTGGCCTAAAATGGACACTGGCAATATGAGCACTGACCAAGGTAACTACAGATATGCATATCCCAATGCTATTGAAAACATGCGTACTAGAATTAGAAGTCAGATTGGCCAAGCAGTACTTGAGAGACTTACTCTGCCAGAATGGATGCAGGACAAACAACTACAGGATTCAGGCAAGATTCTTGGATGGACATTATCAGCACCTGTGGTTTATTGCCAGCCAGGACAAGGCGACAAGGTTGCCTATCTACTAGAGCAGAGAACCAGTATTGATCTCAAGAAGATTAGTTTTGAAGTTGACAGATACATTCTTGACAATAACTTGAGTAGATACTACAATAAAGAAACAAACAAGTGGTTGAATACTGCTGAAACTACATTTGATGTGGTGAATAGTCAGACTCAACCAAACTTTACACAAGCAACTACACTGGACGGTGATCAAACTAGATTCTTTGCAAGTGTGGACAAATATCAAGAACCTGACGATGGAGACATGTATCTTAAGTTTCCGCAGAGGTCAGTGTTTAGATAAATAATGTTAATATATACGGAGTTTTTAGATGGCCTCTTCAATTAATGCAAATAACATAGATGGTACTTATCCTATCGCTGGTCAGGACAATGACAGTCAAGGCTTTCGAGATAATTTTACCAATATCAAAACTAACTTTACTAATGCTAAGTCTGAGATTGAAGACCTGCAGAGCAAGGTAGTTCTCAAGAGTGCACTAACTGGCACCACACTGGACAACAGTGGCGGTGGTGCTATTCTCAGTGACTTTGAACAAAAAGATATGAGTGAAACTCGTGTTTCCAAGGGAACAGCAAGTGGCGCAATTACATTTAACTTTGCAGAAGGCCCATATCAAACTGTAACAACAAGTGGCAGTATTTCACCAGCATTTTCAAACTTTCCCGCAAGTGGTAAAGTTGGTAAGATGCGCCTTGAAATTACAATTGCAAGCACAGCACATACTGTAACACTACCAAGCAGTGTTACCATTGGTGCAGATACATTACAGGGTATTGTTCCAAGCACCAAAGTTATTACTTTTGATGCAACTGGGACTTATATTTTAGAATTTAGCACAGATGACGCCGGAACAACTGTTGCAGTTAACGATTTAACTCGCACACGCACAAAGCAGGATATCCGTACCGTAACAGCAACTGGACAAAGTGGTGATGTAGCTGGCATGATGGTTGTTGACAGCACAAATGTTTATGTATGCACAGGAACATATGATGGCTCGACAGTTATCTGGAAAAAACTGGTATTACAGGCTATTTAGAAATTAGACAATGAATAAAGATCAATTTAAAAACTTACAAGCAAAACTAGAGAGCATCTGGAACGAAGATAGTTTTATCGTCAATGATGCTCCTGTTGAAGAAGCCGACGAAACTGAAGTTGCTGAAGCAGCAGACGGTCCTAAAGAGCAACTCATGGACATCATGGAACAACTACGCCAACTATCCGCCGAGGCTGCTGGTATTATGGCAGAGCACTTCCCCCAAGCTCATCGGCAAGGCGAAGCATACGGCGCATTTAATTTTGGTAGCAGTAACAATCGGTATGACACAACATTTGAAAGCATTTTAGATTCTCTAGACGATGAGAGTGATAGCAATTTTGAAGATGCTGCTAATGAATTAGATAGTCTAATTAGAAGCGGCATGGATGATGAACAGGCCCTTCAGAAAGTTGTCAGTAAATATGATGTTCCTATTGAAGAACTAGAAGATTACATGGGTAGATAAGAAACATATTGCATTAAAAGACTCCTGCTAGTATAATATAAACATATTGCAGGAGTTTTTTTATGACACAAATTGATCTAAACAAATACAAAGAGTTTGTAGACGCTGTTACCAGCGATGAAAGCAAAGATAACAGTGCATATCAAATGCGCCACAATCTATTGCAAAATTGTAGAACAGCAAACATTCCCCAACTAATGACAGCCGCAATGGGATTGTGTGCAGAGAGTGGCGAGTTTACTGAGATTGTTAAGAAAATGTTGTTCCAAGGCAAGCCATTGGATGCTGATAACATCTTCCACATGAAGAGAGAATTAGGCGATGTACTCTGGTACTGGATGCAGGGCTGTTTGGCTATGGATGTAGACCCCAATGAAATTGTCCAAATGAATATTGATAAACTTAAAGCACGTTATCCAGGTGGTGAGTTTGATGCTCACTACAGTGAAAACAGACAGGAAGGCGATGTTTAAATGCATCCATTATCTCCTAATTTGCATGAAATGAGCGATGCTGATTTAAACGAAAAAATTAAATCACTAAACACTAAACTTATACAAGCATATCGGAGTTCTCCAGGAGTAGTTAATCAGATTCGTATGATGTTAGATGACTTTACTGAAGAACGGATGCGCCGAGATAAAGAACAACTTAAAAAACTCCTTGACCAATCAAAAGACAAAGGCAATGATTGGGACGATATTATTGACATTGGATAACAAATGATTTCAATTAAACATAAATTTTTAGCGACAGTTATTATTGACGGCAGTCTTATTCCCAACAGTTGGGATCTAACTGTTAACTTAATTCCCAACTCCATTAACTCGAACCATGATGTGGCAATTGCTACTGAGAGACTTAACGTGTGGATTGAAGCAATGCTGGACAACTCAATGCTGGTTGGTCCTGACGACATGGAGTTGTTGAAAAACGTAGGACCACTACCATTCTCAATCGGTGTTCATCCGTTAATCGATGAGCCATATGACCACATTGTGGGTATTAGCATTTACACAAAACTAAGTGCTATCTTAGAAAAGAAACTAATTGTTGATAGTCTTTATCTAGAGAGTTACCAGGGCGGAAATATTAGCCATACACATCATGCTGAGGAAGGTGATATTGAAATACTCAGAAGTGCAGTCAATCCAGGACAAGAAGAATATGCAGAATACTGGTATCGCAAAGACCCAGTGTTCTTTAGAGTGGATCAAGAAGGCATTAAACTGGTTGAACAAACCTGGAGTGAACTAGAACTTGGTTTTAATAAGGACAAGGCAGAAAAAAATATTGTTAAGTTGTCGGAGTTTAAACCTAGAATTATCCCTGGTGATAAAGACGATTAACGATGGTAAACCTAGACCAATACTCTAGACAGATTTATACAGAAGATGATGCTCTGCAAGCTCTGTATTTAAATCCTGCTCTGGATTTAACTAAGCTAGATATTGAATCTGTAAATCAATTTAACCAAGCAAGTCAATTACTGTACTCTGGATTAGAGTTAAAGGCATCTGTTGCTCTTGATTGCAGTGTTAACGAATACCACAAACAAAACCAATCAAAGTGGCATATGCCAGCTGAGTATGCAGAGTTTGATATTGCTGCATGGTGCTTGGAGCAATGCGAGAACGACGTTCAGTTGCAAAGAGTAGGTCAGGAACTACTAATGTTTCAGGAAAGAGATATGCTACCACTTCTTAATTTCCTGAGATATTTTGTTTCAGTAATGAGAGAAAACGACGTCGTTTGGGGTGTAGGAAGAGGTAGTAGTGTCGCAAGTTATGTGCTATACTTACTTGGAGTGCACAAAATTGATTCACTGTACTTTGATCTCGATATACATGACTTTTTAAGATAAATATAATATACGCATATAATATTAGGAGACCGTAATGACTAAAAAAACGTATAGAACTGCTCAGGGAAAAATGGTTGATTTTGGCGCACTATTAAGCCAGAATGAAACTGTCCCAGCATTGGGCAATATGAATGTTAACGCTCGTGGAGATGAGATTGCTCCTGGTGGCGAGATTGTAAAAACCCGTGCTCAAGTCATGCGTGAGTATCATGAAATGAATACCATGGTCCCGCAGGATGGCGCAATTCCTGAAAGTGCTCAACAGGCTATTGTTGAAGATGACTTTGTCGATTGGGAACCAAAGGTAGAAGCAGAACCAGTTAAAACACAAGAATCTGCAGAGCAAGCACCAGCTGAAACAGCAAAGCCCAGTGGTGGACTAGCAGCTAGTATCGCCGCAGCCAAAACAGTTGGCAAAACTGTTAAAGAAACACCTAAAGCAAATGATAAAGCAGGAGTAACCAGACTTTAAAATGCCAGTACTTAACACAAATATTTCAGGAAAATTTACACCATTGCGTGACGGGGTCCTAGTTCGTAGTATGAAGTTTAGCGAAACCATTACCAAAGGTGGAATTATTGTACTTGACGATAACGCAACTACCCGTGGTATCCATCCACGCTGGGCAGAAGTTATTGCAGTAGGCCGTGAACAGGATGATGTCCAAGTTGGACAGTGGGTTCTTGTAGCACATGGGCGCTGGAGCCGAGGCTTTACACTTAACGGAGAAGAATCACGCACCGTTGATCCCAAGGATATTCTTGGTATCAGTGACACTCCTCCAGACGAAGATATTTACACTCCAACTATGGGACATCAAACTAATGTCTGACACAGTAAACAGTACTTTTGATTTTATCCATAATTTAGAAATTGAAAATATTCTGTTAAAACAGGAAGTAGCTCAGATGCAAAAAACCAATCACACTCTGATGATGCGCATCAAAGAGCTTGTAGAAGAAGTTGACAAATTAAAGAAATCATAGTATTATTGTATCATGACAACACATGGTATGATAGATTTAGAAACCCTGGGTACTGCACAGAACACTGTGGTGCTTAGTCTTGGTGCAGTTAAGTTTGATCCTTTCAACAGCGAGGATCCAACCCATGCACTTTATATTAAACCTGATGTAGATGAGCAAACTGCTACACTCAACAGAACAGTTGATGACGACACACTTAGGTGGTGGAACAATCAACCAGAGAGCATTAGAGACGAAGCACTATCTGAAAATGACAGAATTAGTTGTTCAGATTTTATTAAACAGATTAATCGATTCTGTGTGGGCGTTGATGTTTTATGGTGCCAGGGTCCGTTGTTTGACTATGCTATTCTTGAAGACTTTTACAGGAATATGCAGCAACCGTGTCCCTGGCATTACTGGCAGATTAGAGACTCGAGAACATTGTTTGCTTTAATGCCTAAAGATCCTAGAAAAGATATCCAACAAGAGTTACATAATGCACTAGCAGATGCTTACTTCCAAGCACAGTGTGTTCAGAAAACCTACAAACACTTTAACATTACAACAGGGCGATAAAATGAATAGTATGACCAAAGAAGATGTTACCAAATGGGCTCTAGATCAGATGAACAAGTATGGTATTAGACACCCCGACACATACACAGAGCAAGAGTTAATTGACTTTAATCCAACAGTTCCTGTAAACTTTATTAAACAACATGTTAAAGAAAGAGACGCAGCATGAAAGAACTTTGGACTGAAAAGTGGAGGCCTAAGACACTAGACGGATATGTGTTCCGTGATGATGCACAAAAGCATCAGGTCGAAGGCTGGATTGCCAGTGGTATGATCCCGCATTTGTTGTTTAGTGGGGCGCCTGGTGTAGGCAAGACTACACTAGCAAAGATCCTAATTAATCAACTTGGTATTAACGAATACGATGTGTTAGAGATTAACGCCAGTCGTGAGAACAGTGTTGAATCAGTTAGGGAGAAGATCACTAACTTTGTAGCAACCATGCCCTTTGGTGAGTTTAAGATTGTACTACTTGACGAGGCTGACTACATCAGTCCAAACGGTCAAGCAGCCCTGCGTGGTGTTATGGAAACATATGCCAGCACAGCACGGTTTGTCTTAACCTGCAACTATCCCAACAAAGTTATCCCAGCATTGCACAGCAGATGCCAGGGCTTCCATATTGAGAAGATTGACACCACAGAGTTTACTGCACGTATTGCCACAGTGCTGGTAACTGAGAATGTTGAGATTGATCTGGACACGCTGGATAGTTATGTAAAAGCAACCTATCCTGATCTGCGTAAATGCATTAACTTGGTACAGATGAACACAGTGGACGGAAAACTTATTCGCCCACAAGAGGGTGATAATGCTACAGCAGACTATAGACTTGCTGTAGTAGATCTGTTTAAAGAAGGAAAGATACTGGAAGCACGTAAGCTATTGTGCAGTCAGGTACGTGCAGATGAAATGGATGAACTGTTTCGCTGGATGTATGATAACCTAGAACTATGGGGTTCTACACAGGAGCAACATGATGCGGCAGTGCTTGCTATTGCTAAGGGGTTGCGTAATATTCCCATGGTAGCAGATCAAGAGATCAATTTGGCGGCAACGCTCGTAGAATTAAGTCAGATAGCGTAGCATAATACTTCGTCTACTAACAACATCAACAACATCGCAACTATGCCAACTGTAGGCGTCATTGCGTATTATCCAACTAGTATTATTAGAGAACGGTATTTGTTT
>Ga0099850_1000448_pt1 | contig 18625 bp, 23 predicted proteins | sample CB_VirMetaG_5_FD_79182 | JGI IMG/M metagenome (GOLD analysis project Ga0099850, IMG submission 79182) | Freshwater to marine saline gradient viral communities from Chesapeake Bay - CB_1508_1D Viral MetaG | ecosystem: Environmental > Aquatic > Marine > Coastal | place: USA: Chesapeake Bay... | reverse complement strand
CGTGGTCAAGCTGCCAGACCACGTCGAGCCCTACGTCTCCGAAGAGGACGAGTTGATCGACCTACTCTTCGCCCGCAACCCGGCCCGCGCGCAGAGGGCAGCGACAGTCTACGTCTACGGGGAGGGCGCGTTCTGGAAGTTTCAGAGCCCTCAGTTGCAACGCATCGCGGAAGGAGAGCCGTGGTACGAAGCAGGCAGGATACTCCGCACCCCCTCCTACAACTACCAGACTGGACGGTGGCGGAACCTGCCCGACGGCGTTGACCAGAGCGGCCCTTACGGGCGTCCCTTCGCCTGGAAGAACGGCATCGAGGTCGTGGGGATGGATGAAGCCGACGACTTCTTCGCGGACTAGTTGTAGGCTTGACTGTGCGGTAAGACCCTAGTGAACTCCTCGTTCGCTAGCGCCCCAGCAGCAGTCCCAGCACAAAGCCCAGCGCCGCAGCCCCGGCGACGTACCAGCCCGCACGCTCTACCAGCACCTGCCGGCGCTCAACCTCGGCGCGCAGAGCCTCCGTCTCGGTAGTCGCTGCCGACAGCGCCACGGCTGCCGCTCGCAGCTTCGCTCGACACGCAGGTAGGTCGGCCTCATGGCTCTTCAGCAGCACGCCCAACTTGCTCGCTGGGACCAGCACACCCTCGCACGGGGTGCGGACCACCACTGCTCGCGAGCAGGGCTCGGCGGCGCTACTCGACGCGATTGACGCGATCGGCAAGAGCGTCAAGGTCGCCAGTGCGGACCTCTTCATCGACCTGCTCACGCACCACCTCCGCTTCGGCCTCGGCCTTCGCCGCAGCTTTCGCCTGCTCCGTGTCTGCACGGGGCTGCCCAGGAGACTCCTGCCGGGGGATAACGCGCTGCGTCAACAGTGCGAGCAAGAACCCGACCACGCCTACCAACAGGCTGATCACGGCTGTGACGACCACCTCGGCTACGCCCATGCGTACCTCCCAGGAGCCACGCGCACTACCTGATCGGGGTCGGAGCCCGCGCCGCCGTCGTAGCACCTCGGCTCCGCGACAGCCACGGTGACCGACCCCAGCCAGCAGTACCGCGCCTGTAGCAGCGCCTTGCCCGCGACTTGGAAGAAGGGGTGCTGCTTCGGTCGGTAGACCGTCACAGCGAGCGTCTCCCCGTAGGGGTCCACAGGGGGCTCTGGCAGCAACTCGCCTTCGATCCAGGCATGGACACCCTTTGGAGCGCCCTCGTAGACCCTGCGCCACCCGCCGAGTTGGACGTGCGGGACGGCGTCGGCCAGCCACACCGACCCCGCGTGGCGCATCAGCCGCCAGCCCTTGTCGGTCTTGTGCTGGATGCTCCACATCCCGTTGTGCAGGTTCCGGTACACGCGCACGCGCATCATGCCTCCTGTACCCGCAGCAGGACCGTCGCGCTCTCGCCCGTGTCCTGCGCCGTGACCGTCGCGACGTACAGCGGCGCGGGCGGCAGCGGCAGCGGCAGAGAGCCTTCGATCGAGGCTTGGATCGACGCCTGCGTGGCCGGGCCGCACTTGCCGTCGATCTCCAGGCTGTTCGCGCTCTGCCACGCTTGCACAAGTCGTGCGATCATGGCGGGGCTGAATGCTCCGCTGTCGATCTGCTCTTGATTGTATTCGATCGGCGTCACTGCAACCTCCAGGGGACCAGCCTCCCCGCAGCATCGTATACTGGATCGGCAGCCTTGGACCAGACCTCACTGACCAGGGGCTCGGCATCGCAGCGAACGTCAGGGATCACTGTACGCATGCACTCGACCATCACCTCGGCCAAGCGCATCGCCGCGTCGTGGGCCTGCGCGCGTGGCGTCTCCAGCAAGATCTCGTCGTGGACGAAGGCCACAGGGCGACTGCCCGACAAGGCGCTCCCCGCGCCCCAGCACTCGCGGGCAACCTGCCACAGCGCCCGCTTGGCCCCAACTGCGATCGTGGTCTGGAAGAGCGTGTTCGCTGCCTCGGTCGCGAACAAGCCGCCGCGAACGAAGCCGCACGTCGGGACAGTGATCTGCGCCTTGCCGCCGCGCGTCTTCGCCTTGACCCACGCGAAGTAGGGCTTGGACTCGGGGTAGACCGCTTGCCAGTGACCCTTGGTCGCGAAGGCCTCCTGTAAGTCGATGGTCACCCCGTACCCCTGCGCGTAGCCCTGGAACGCTGCCGGGGAAAGCAACCCCCAAAAGCCGAAGTTTGCAGCCTTCGCGAGTCCTCGCGTCCGCTTGATCGAAGCCCCCTTGCGGCGCTTCTCAGCCTCGGCATATGGGATCTTCAGCAGGTGCGCGGCCAAGGCTAGGTGCGGGTCGAGGCCCGCGTTGATCTGCTCCGCGAGCCGCGAGAAGCCGAAGCCTCGCAGGCATATCTGCGCTACTGCCGACAACTCCGCAGCAGCGTAGTCGGCGCTCACAAAGACGAAGCCTGGGCGCGGTGCCCAAGCCTCCCGCACCCCGCCCTCGCGCGGCTGCTGCTGGATATTCGGGTTGCTGCTGCTTGTGCGACCGCTGTCCACCAGCACCGAGTAGCGCGGGCATACCGGAGCAACCGTCGCGGCCTGAAGGTGGGGCAGGAACGTGTTGGTCAGCAGGCTCGCAGATCGATACTCCCGCAGCGCCTGCGCTGTCGGGTGATCGAGATCTGCAAGCACCTTGTCGGTGGTCTGCACCTTCCCTGTCGGCGTGCGCGCCACCTCTCCGTTGCTGCTCTCGACTACGATCTGCTGCACCTTCTTGGTGTCGATGGTGCCGTCCTCGCGCAAGACCCCGTGCAGACGCAACGTCTCCGCAGCCTGCTCTCGCTCTCGGCCCAGCCGCGCTGCCAGTGCCTGGACGCGAACTGGGTCAGCGCGCATCCCCCAAGCACTCGTCAGGTGCAGCGCCCAAGCTGCGCGCACTTGGTCTTGGTAGGTCGGCAGCAAGCGGTCCCGCAGACGCTGCCACAGGAGCCACGTCACCCGCGCGTCCTCTCGCGCGTAGCGCAGCGCCTCGTCGGGCCACTGTGACAGGTCTGTGACAGCGTCCAACTCCGCGTAGCGGAACCGCCACCCGTCGTCCTTGCCGCCAATGGTCCTGCCCGTGTGCCGCTTCCACGTCTCCGCGAGGCTGTACCGGAACCGGCGGAAGTCGCCGTCAGCGATATGCACCAACTGGTCTGCAATGCCCGTGTCGTGGACACGACCCTGGTCGTACAGGCTCCACACCAGCGGCATCAACTCGGGGAACGCGCCGCACACTACCGCGAGGTCGAAAGCGACGTTGTGGCCTACGATCTCGACAACGGGGTCGGTGAACAGAGCCCACAGCAGATCTCGGGCCTGCTCTCGATGCCAGACCGAAGCCGCAATGCCGTCCTCGCACAACTGCACGCAGACCAGCCGGGGGACCAGTCTCCCCTTGGGAGACAGCAGCCACGTCTCGGTGTCCAGAGCGACTGTACGCACCGTCTACCTCTGCCTGTATTCGGGGGTGGTCAGGCGGGCAGCGCCCCGAAAGACACCGCCCGCCCACACACTACTGCTCGCTGTCGGGGACCGGGAAGAAGCGGAAGCGGGTGAACTCGCCGCCGCTCTTCGTCTCCACGTCGGAGCCCTCCGCGAAGACCGAGAGCCCCGCTGCCGGCTGGGCGTCGGCGCACAGCTTCTGCATGGTAGAGCCGTCGATCTGCGCGGGGTCGTCCTCTCCCAGCAGGGCCGAGACGAAGTTTTTGACGTTCTTCTTCGCGATCCCGTCGTTGATCTTCTTGCCCGACTTGACCGTCGCCATCCACGTCCGCTTGCTGCCCACCGGGTGCATCTCGTTGCTGCTCGTCTCGACGGTGAACTCCGCGATGAAGAAGACCCGATCGCTGGTGCTGCTCTCGACCGTCTTCAACTCCTCGACCAGCAGCCGATAGCGTCCCGCGCCCAGGAAGGGGTTGCGGTCGTCCGTCTCGACACTGCCAAAGTCGTCCCACACGTTGCTCATGATCAACCTCTGCTCTCGGATCACAGTCCGATCTTCATGGACGCACAGACCTTCTGTCGTTGGCCCGTGGTCTGCTCAATGTACGTCGCATCAGCCCACGCCGATTGCCACGCACCCTTCTGTGCTGCGGACCACTGCGGCACCGCAAACACAATCTCGTCGTGCGGAGTCCCTGTGCGGTGCAGTCGCCCCAGCAACTGCTCCCACGCCGACCCTGTCGTCGGCAACTCCAGCACCATCGCTCTGCGCCACTGCTGAAGGTTCAGCCCGGTGCCGTGCGAAGGGATCGAAGCCGCGCAGGTGTGCGCCTTCTCCGAGATCTCCTCCCCAGCGCGGTAGACCTTCACCCCCAGGCTCTCCAGCACTTCCGCAGTCTCCTCGTAGTGATACCAGTAGATCACAGGCTCCCCGTAGGCAGAGCCGATCTCCACGCACCGCTCGATCAGAGCCACGTCAACGTGGTGGGCGAAGCGCACTGGCTTGGGGTGGTCGGCCCAAGGCTCCCATGCGCGCCATGCTGCTGCCCACGGCGTCCTCAGCCCCTGCTCGGCATCGCTCCGACACCGCGATGCGACAACACCTTCGCTTTCCAGACCCGTGCAGCGGCTCGCACGCAAGAACTGCCCCACCGCGACCGCGCGACGAAGAAGTCGGGCGGCAGCGATTCATCCCAAACCAACTCATACCACCAGCCCAGCGACAGGGTCCGCAGCAGGAGCCAACGCTCGCTCGGAGTCTGCACTTCCCTGCCATCGGGGTAGACGTACCGAATCGCCTGCTGCACAGCCTCGCGCAGGGCCGGTGACAGAGTCGCGGAGAGGCTCTCCAGCGTCAGTGACGCCGAGACGGCTGCATCGCTTGTGCCGACCACCCCCGGCGCAGTGAGCATCCGGCGGCGGAAAGCATCCCGCGCAGTCCCGTCCCCTCCCCACGCCAGCAGCGGAGCCGTCAACGACCGCGACTCCGCTGTCGGGAACACTAGATCTCTGGTCTGGTCCACCAACTCGGACCAAGCGGCCAGCGCGTGACCCTCGGGGACCGGGGAGCCCTTTCCAAGCGTCCATCGAGCGAGGTGTGCGAAGTCGTGCAGGCTCCGGTTGGTCATGGTCCCTGACAGCGCGACGACCGGCGCATCTGGCAGCAGCCGCAGGAGATCTCCCATGCGCTTGGTCCGCGCACTCGTCCACGCTCGCAGATAGTGCGCCTCGTCCAGCACGAAGCACACTCGCTCGGGATCGAGGTGCCGCAGCAACGCGCCGACGCGCTTGCGCCCGTCAGGCTGCGAGAGCAGCCCGTAGCTGACCAACTCGACCGTGCCGATGCGGTAGCTGCCGCGCAGACGGTCCAACTCACGGCGCATCTGAGAGATCGTATGCGGAGGTGCGAAGACCACCGCATCACGCCCCAGGACCGTGCCGGTCAGCAGTGCGATGAAGGTCTTCCCGTGCCCGACGCCGATCGGGAAGAAGCCACTGCCCACCTCGGCAATCTGCCCCAAGGCTGCCCGCTGCACGTCGTTCAACGGCAGCGGGCAACCCGGCAGAGCCCAGGGGCTCATATCGAGCAGAGGCTTGTCCTCCACCACCGGGAGCGCGAGTACGCGCTGCACTTCGTCGGCTGCGACCTTCATCCGTACCGCTCCACCACGGTCTGGTAGTAGGGCAGCAGCACCTCGATGCAGCCGCTCTGCGCCGGCATACGGGTGTCCACGCAGAGGTAACGCGGCACGCCGACAGCCTTGATCTGCTCGGCCAGCTTCGCCGCAATCGCGGTCTTCCCCTTGCCGTAGGTCAGCACGCCGTAGTGCGCGACCCCATGCTCCTGCGCCACGTCTTCCATCAAGCCGCCCAGCACGTCGTGCAGCCACACGATCGGCTCGTCCATCGACTGGAGCGGCATGCACCCGACGAACAGAATGCTGCCCTTGTCGCTCAGGACCGGCTCTTGCGGCTGCGCTCCCTGCGAAGCTACCGGCTCTTGCGGCGCGGGCTTCTTCTTCTTCTTCTTCTTCGCTTGCTCGGCTTCGATCCTCGCGCTCTCTTCGGCCTGCGCTTGCTCCTGCGAGACGCCGTCAGGCGGGTTGATCTCCTGCGCCGATGGCCTCTCGTCCTCCTTCCGCAGGAGCAGCGCGGCCTTCTTCCGCGCAGCGATCTTGCTCACAATATCCATGCTCACTTCCTCCTTGTTGCAATAGTCCGCGAAAGCACAGCCGCCGTACTTGCGGCATGCCGACAACTGCGTCGGCACTCGGTGCGCGTGTTCGATCCGTCCTGTCTCCACCACAAGCTGGCCAAGCCCGCGAGCCTGCGCGTAGGCTTGCTCCAACTCCTCGCGCGTCCAGTCGATCTTCACCAGCCGCGCCCCGTAGGGCTCACGAGTCGTCATATACAGGTGCGCGAACGTCAACGTCTGCTGCTGCGGGTTGCGTCGGATGCTCCACACCCCGTAGAACAGAGCCTGCCACGATCGCCGCAGGCCGTCCTCGTCCAGAGCCCACCGCAGACTGCTCGTCGTCTTGTAGTCGAGGATCGATCCGTCGTAGTACAGAACGTCGATGAAGCCTACCACCGGCAGAGGGAAGTCTGGCAAGGAGATCTCTTCCTCGGGTTCGAACGTGTGCGGGTTGGGTAGCAGCCCCGCTTGCAGGGCAGGCTCGACCACCTGCATATGCTGCGAGGACAGGAAGCGGCTCACAGGCTCGGTCTTTGCGCGGGCCCACTGCTCCAAGCTCGCGTGGATCGCCTTGCCGAGATCTGCCGACGCCGACGACTTCTGAGGCAATCCAGCTACCTTGGCGAACCACCACTTGCGAGGGCAATCGACAAAGGTCGCCATTTGGCTCGCAGACAGGTGGCTCGGGGTGTGCTTCGCGCTGATCATGGGTTGACGTGTACCCTCACTTGAGGTAGTTGTCAACCCCTCGTTGGAAGGAGGCTCGTCGTGAAGTTTCGATCCTGGCTCGCTCAGAGCCACTACACCCCGGCAACGCTGGCCGAAGTCCTGGGGGTGTCCCGTCAGGCTGTATACTACTGGCTCGACGGACACAACCTGCCTTCCACAAAGCACTTGTTGCTCCTGAACAGACTCTCTGCTGGCGAGATCGACCTGAACTCGTTCTCGGCCAGCCCGTCCCCCACAGCGGGAGGCAAGAAAGCCTCGCCGTCAAGGGAGGCTTGACGATGGCTTACTGCCTCGTATTGCCTCACAAAACCGTCCGCGCATGGGACGGCGACCCTGCGACGGCTCCGTCCGTCCAAGCCTTCCCCCAGGTGCCTGTCGAGCAGGCACTGGCCGACACCTACTCGACTGACGCGCACTTCGCTCCCTACTACGTCCTCGGCAAGCAGCGATCCCCACGACTCAAGGGCAAGGCGTTGCAGCGGCTCGCAGAGCAGAGCGAGCGCGTGCTGTTCTCTGTCGGGGTCTTGGACGTGGACTGCCCTACGGCCCACGCTACGGGCGGCGACGCTCCTTCCGAGTGGCGCGAGCGCGTGGTGCAGGCTGTGGCAGATCTGGAACAGGGCGAGCAATGCTCGGTCGCTTACTACCAGACGCGCGGCGGGGCGCGAATCCTGTGGCGCTTGCCAGAACCTCTGCAAGCCCAAGGCTACCTCCAGACCCTGGGCTTCGCGCGCACGCGCGCCTTGCAGTACGGGCTCCGCGCCGACGAGTTGCGCGACTGGCAGCGGGTCTACCGGCTGCCCTTTGTCGTCCGCGACGGGCAGCGCCAGAACCTCGATGCGCGGCTCGACACCCTCGGCGTCTGGAAGCTGCCTGCTCCCGATCTGTTCGACACCTACGACTCGCCCGACTGGGAGCCCTTTGAGCTACCTGCCCACGTCGGAGCCGGGGAGAGGCACCAAACCTTGATCAGGCTGGCAGCGTCCCTGCGCGCCAAGGAGCAGGACGCCGACGAGATCGAAACAGCCCTGCGTGCCGCCGCTGCGTCGTTCGACCCGCCCTACGAGGGCCAGGAGTTGGAGGCCGAAGTCGAGGGTGCGTTGACCTGGGCGCTGCAACTGCCGCCAGGGCGTAGCTCTTCGGTGCAGGCTTCGCCGCCTACCTTTCCGCCGCCGACCCCCGGTCAAGAGCCAGGGGACGACGACGCCCCTATCATCCTCGATCGGTCCAGCGAGACTTCGATGGCTCGATGGATCTTCGACCACTGGCCTCGGCTGATCGTATCGGACCAGAGCGACCTGCTGGAGTACCACGACGACAAGGGCGTGTGGCTCCCGGCCTACCGAGGAGATATTGCCGACCGCTTGGTCGAGTTGGACGTGCGCGGATACTACCAGGGTGCGCGAGGCCCGCTGCCCCTCTGCGTCGGAGCCAAGACCTACCGCAACGTGATCGACTGCATGATGCACGTCGCGCACGTCAAGGAGTTCGCGACAGACGCAGAGTCAGGCGTCGCGTTCTCCAACGGCTTCCTGCGGGTGCAGGCTGACGGGCAGTGGTCCTTGGAGCCGCACAGCCCCAACAACCGCGCGACGCGCTGGAAGGAGTGGGCCTTCGATAGCTCCGCGAACCCTCGCAAGTTCCTGTCGATGCTCGGGAAGATTATGTCGGGGGACCAGAAGAAGATCGACTGCCTGTGCGAGTTCATCGGCGTGGCCGCTCTCGGCTTCAGCACTCGGTTGCAGAAGGCGCTGCTGCTGCACGGCACGGGCCAGAATGGCAAGAGCCAGATCTTCTTCACGATCGAAGCCTTGTTCGACCCCAAGGAGTTGATCTCTGTCGCCCCCCAGCAACTCGGCTGCGAATACAAGCGGTATATGTTCCTTCACGCGGTCCTCAACTTGATCAGCGAGGTGCCCGCGAAGAAGGTGTGGGCTGAGGCCAGCGCCGCGTTCAAGGCCGCAGCCACTGGCGACCCTTGGACTGCGCGAAAGATCCGCGAGAGCCCGATCTCGATGAAGCCCCGCGCCGGCCACATTATGTCGATCAACGAGTGGTTCGACGTAGACGACGAGAGCGACGGCATGTTCAGACGGTGGCTCGTGATCAACTTGCGCGAGAAGTTCAGGGGTGCAGACGACGTCAAGGACATTGGCAAGCTGGTCGCTGCCGAAGAGGCGAGTCAGATCTACAACTACTGCGTCATGCGAGGGGTCGAGGCGCTCAAGCGGGGTGCCTACACCGAGCCCTCAGACTCGCAGGAGACGGTGCAGCGGTGGCGGGTGTCGCAAGACCCGGTCGCACAGTGGATCGAGGAGTGCATGGAGGTCTGCGCGCCCGACGAAGGCATCCAGGCGGCTGAAGCCTACGCGACGTACTCGGTGTGGGCAGAGCAGAACGGGCACGATCAGATCACCAGCAACCTGTTCGGGCGCAAGCTGGGCCGGTTGGACGTGCAGCGCAGGAGCAAGGCAGACGCGAAATACTGGGGCTTGCGTAAGGGGGCGGGGAGGCTGCACTAGGGGCGGCCCCTGCGGTCCTTGCTCCCCTGGTAGTAGCCGTCCTGCCACTCCACGGGCTGCTTCAAGACGTAGCTGTCGTGGGCCTTGCGCCGCCCCAGGAAGCCCCGGTCATACCCTTGGCGATACCGCCGACTCGCTTCTGTCTCATGGCCTATGCGGACCACGCGCAGGTTGCTCGTCGTCTGCGGGTCACCCAGCGCGATATGGTGGTTGAACGGCGACACCCACCCTTGCCCGAAGTAGCTGAAGTCGCGAGGTAGACGTTCCCCTGTGTCTGCGTCGAACACTTCGTAGCAGTAGTAGCACTGGTAGTCGGGGTCGTGTCCGTAGACAGGGGCGAGGAAGTCGCCGTATTGAATGTTGATCAGCATCGTAGCCTCCAGATCAGCACTGTTGGATCAGCAGGCTCTTCGCCGCCCGCGTCACCGCTGTGTAGGTCAGACGGGCGTATTGCTCGGCATCGCGACGGGCGAGCCAGCCCCAGTTGTAGGCGAGACAGACGCAGTCCCACTGGGAGCCCTGCGACTTGTGGATCGACAAGCAGTAGCCGTAGTCCACCGGAACGACGCTCTCAGGCAGCCCGTGCGTCTGGATGCCGGTGTGCAGGTACTGCGCGTCGATGCAGATACGGACCCCGTTGTCCAGAGTGACGAACGTCACCGTCTTATCGATCCAGCGCATGTAGACGCGCTCGACCTTGGTCACGGTGTACGTCTCTCCGTTGTAGATCGGAGCCCGGTTCCGCAGAATCACGAGGCGCTCACCGACGACCACGTCCTCGGTGTAGCCGAGCCGCTGGCGCACCGCGAGGTTGATCGCTGCGCGGACCTTGTTGGTCCACGTCAGGACCACGCGGTCGCCGTCGCTGTCGCAGTACCACCGCGCACAACCCTCGGGCGAGCCGAAGGCGATCTCGGCGTCGGGGTAGCTGGACAGGTCGGGGATGCGCTCGCCGTTCCGTAGCGCGGTGGCCGCCGAGAGGATGCCGCTACCGCTGGACTGCCGGTGGACCTGGGTCAACTCGGCGTCAGGGCGGTCGAGATCGACCCCCCAGGAGTCCTTGACGGGGGTGAGTTGGGCCTTGTCCCCCACCCACAGCACCTGCCACGGCTTGCCCGACAAGGCCGAGCGGAAGTCCTCAGCGAGGCGCGTCCCCACCATCGACGCCTCGTCCACGACCACGATGGTGTTGGAGGCCTTGCCCCGCACACCCTCGGGCAGTTGCACCTCGTCAAAGACGAGGTCTGTGGCGACCTGCTTGCCCTGCTTGCGGCAGAACCACGCCCACCAGTCCAGCTTGTCGAGGTCGGGAGGGTTGATCTTTCCGGTCTGCTCGTAGGCCTTCCAGGCCCGCTCTGCGGCGGGCGGCAGGGCGAGCGTCTGGCCCACCTTGCGATAGGTCAGGTGGTGCAGCGTCACCGCTGCCTCGCCGGTCGTCTCTGCGAGGCGGGCAGCCGCCTTGCCGGTCGGCGCGGCCCAGACCACCGGGCGGTCGAGGCGATCGAGCAACGCTCGCAGGACGGTAGATTTGCCGGTCCCGGCAGGGCCGACAAGGACGACCTCGCGCTTGCCGCTATCCAGAGCGGTCTGTAGAGCGGCAAAGGCGGCTTGCTGGTCAGGGGAGAGGGTCATAGTCATAGTCAGAATCTCCTTCGGAAGCGGCGTCCTGCGCCGCGTTGGTCACTGAAGTGACCATACCACAGGTTGTACGACTTGTCAAGTCATTTATTCAGCAGCGTCGTAGGCGCTGCGAAGCACCGCGATGGCTGCGTCAGCCCCTCGGCAGACCTCGACGCGCCACCCTCGCTCGCGGAGCGCCTCGTGCCAGTCCCTCTGGTGCGGGCTGACGGTCCCGCCGCTGCGGCGCTTCATCTCGATCGCGAGCCCTACCTCGCCGTCGCGCGTTGGGTCGAAGATCAGCAGGTCGGGGACGCCCTTGCGGACACCCTGCCGCGCTAGGGCTGCCGCCTCTCGCGGGGAGCGCCTGCCGCCGTTGGGCACCGCAGCGAACCGGAGGGGCGGCTTGCGCGCTCTGATCCACACTACGACTAGTTCCTGCTCGGCGGCCTCGGTCGGTGAATGCGACAGGCTGTCGGAATCGTGTCGGGTAGACTTTCGCATGATTCTCCGTGAAGTCGTAGGGTTGCCGGATATTTCGATATTTCGTCCAGAATATTTATAGAACACACCCTCTCCAGACTACCTGTAGCGCGCTTGTGTTCTATAGTCACCGGAGCAAAAAATGCGTCATATCCGGCAAGCGTTCGTATTCGTTGCCGAATAACCAAAAAAGAAGCGTCAGGAATGCGTCAGAAAAGCGTCAGCCGCTCTCACCTGTGATTGCGCGGCGGGCAGCGACGCGGATCGAGGGCCAGACGTAGGGGCTTGTCACGCTGCCGACCGCTCCCCACACCCCGCCGATCCAAGCGTCGGAAGCTGCGCTGCGCCACCCCAAGACGCTGCCTGCGAAGACGCCGACGCCGACCACGGCGAGAGGGAGCAGCGCGGTGTGGACGAGGTGGTGTCGGCGGTCGAAGCCGCCCCACACCTTCTCGCTGGCGACGAACGCTTGGTGGAGCAGTCGCGACAGGGGGACGCCAAGGCACGCCCCGGCAAGGGCTGCGGACCAGTCGAGAATCATCGCAGGCTCTTCCGCGCAGCTTCATGCGCGATGCCGACCCCGTAGGCGGCGAAGTAGATCGCAAGGTCGGTCACAGCCGCAGAGCGGGTCTTGGCCGAGAGCAGGTCGATCGCCAGCCCCAGGCCGATAGCGGACAGCGGCGAGACGCCCATTTTTGCCGCCACGATGCCGCCTGCGATATTGAGGACGAGGAAGGGGTTAGGTTGCATTGGTAGTCAACTCCGAGAGCGCCTTGCGGGCGGCGCTGTCGGAGTATGACAGAGGCAGTTGCTGCCGTACACGATCAACCTCGGCCCGGTCCCACACAGGCTGCACGCGACGAGCCCAGCCAGGGCACGGGCGCACAGGCGTGCTGGCGCTTCGCGCCTTCTCGGCGCGGGCGTCGGTCAGGGCCGCTCTGCGAGGCTTCGGAGCGGCGACGAGCTTGTGGCACGTCCCGCAGCGCGTGCGGTAGGCTGGCATCATCCGACCGCACTTCCGGCATCTGCGGTGCGCGGTCTGCATGGTGCTGCCGTCGTCCTCCCAGTCCCGGCGCGCGTCGGCAGCGTCGAAGCGCGCCACCATGCCGCCGTGGTCGAGGACGTACAGGTCGCGCTTGCGGGTGCGTGGGGACGGGCGCAGGCCACGCCCGACCATCTGGAGGTAGCGTGCGAGCGACCACGTCGAGGTCACCAACTGGATGCAGTCCACCTCGACCACGTCGAGCCCCTCGACCAGCAGGTTGCAGTTGCAGACCACGTCGATGCGATGCTGCCGCAACGCTTCCAGGGCATCGGCCCGCTCGGCAGCCGGGGTCGTTCCGTCGACGTGGACAGCCCGCACGCCCAGGCGACGATACGACGCGACCAGCCGCTGGCTGGCGGTCACTCCCGAAGTGAACGCGATGGTGCGCCGACCTTTGGCTGTCGCAATCCATGCAGTCGGCGCGGCTCGGAGCATCGCTTCGGTGGAGTACGCTTGCTCCAACTCGCTGGCGACGTAGTCTCCGCGCTGGATTCGGACGTGTTCCAGATCGGGCGTGTCCACCGCGAAGTTGACGCAGGGGACGAGGTAGCCCAGGGCTTGGAGGTCGGGCACTTGCGGACCCAGCAGCAGCGCAGGGTACAGGTCGCGTAGGTCGCGCCCGTCCGCGCGCACCGGGGTTGCGGTCATGGCGACGACCGGGCAGTCCCATTCCAGCAGCAATGCAGCGTGCTGGTCGAAGAGCTTGTGCGCTTCGTCCACCACGATGAGGTCTGGCGACCACGACCGGAACATTCGGTGCGAGCGTCGTCTGGCGAGGGTCTGTGACATTGCGAGCAGGACGTGCGTGCCGAGCAGGTCGGGGGAGCCGCCCGCGCGCAGCACTGCATGCTTCACGCCGACCGCTGTCAGCTTCTCGGAGGTTTGGGCGAAGATCTCCTCGCTCGGCACGACGTACAGCACCCGACGCGCCCCTGCGCGCCGCACCAACTCCGCAGCGAGCCACGTCTTCCCGGCCCCTGTGGGCAGTTGCAGCAGCATCCGGCGATGCCTCGCAGCGAGCGCACTGGCTACAGCGCGCACGATGGTCTGCTGGTAGCGACGGAGCGTCATAGCGTCCAGACGTGCCCACAGACGCACCGAGCGTGGACTTGCGACCTGATCACGACGATCGCCTCACCGCACGCGGGGCAGTCGGTCTTCGCGAGAGCCTGGGGCAGCGCGTCGAGGTACCGCTTGTCGATCCATGACTCCAGCGCGATGTTCTTGATCGCCTTGGCGTCGGGGGCTCCGCAGTATTTCCGCACGGTCCACCGGCTGATACCCGTCGTTTCTGCGATCTTCACGATCGAGACGCCGTAGCGCCGCAACCTGCGAATCTGCAACACCTTGTGGGGAGGGATCTTCGCTGGCATGGTGCTTCTGGTACCTCCTACCCTGGGGAGAGTATCACAGGTTGACGCGGCGTCCACCCGTGCTTCACTCTCTCCGCTGCCCGCGCAGGGCAATGATGGAGGCAGGTATGGCAGTCAAGCGGACAGGTGGAGCAGTACCGAAGGGCGAGAACACGCTGAAGTTGCCAGACCTTGGCGATATGGAGGCTGGCGAGCAGCGGAAGATCACGATCAACCTCGGCGTCGAGGACGAGACGACCCCTGCCAAGAGCGTGGACGAGTTCCGCGACAGTGCGTGGTGGGTCTATCGACAGGACTCGACGGGGTGGGTCTACACCGACTCGGTCGAGGGTCGCCCCTACGAGCCCGACCTCCGCGTCAACTACGGCCTGGGCCGGTACAAGCTGGTGCCGCTGGACGAGGACGGCAACCCGGTCGAGGCCTTCAAGGTGATCGCTCAGGTCGGCAGTGCGGAGCCAGCCAAGCCGTCGCGAGAGTCAGTGGTGGTCGAGTCAGAGCGTCACCCCGACGACAACCTGCCCGCATGGACGCAGTTGATGATTCAGCAGGCGCAGCAGGAGCGCGAAGAGGCCCGCCGCGCCCAAGCGAGTGCCGACAAGCGCCGACAGGAGTGGGAGGCCAAGCAGCAAGAGCGCGAGTGGGAGCGGCAGGAGCGTATGGAGCGCCTAGAGCGTGAGCGCCTGGAGCGGGAAGACCGCGAGCGCGAGCGCAAGGAGCGGGAGCGCAAGGAGCTTTTGACGCAGGGCGCAGGCGTGCTGGGCACGATCGTGACCGGCATCCTCGGCGCGATGCAGAGCCGCGAGCCCAAGGGGCCGGATATGAGCGAGAAGCTGCTGACCATGCTGATCGCTCAACAGAACCAGCGCCAGCCGCAGCAGCAGGGCGGCATGAAGGAGACGCTGGAGTTGCTGATGGTGCTGGACAAAATGGCCGAGAATCGCGCGGCCATGGCCAACCCTGCGCCTGCCGACGACGACCCGATGAAGGGCATGATGGCGATGCTGCCCATGATCATGGCGATGAAGGGCGGCGGCGGAGGCTTGAACCCTGAGCAGATCCAGTCCATGATGGGCGATCAGGTGCGGGCGGCGTTCCGAGATCCTGACACCATCACTCGGATCGCCAGCGAGAATCCCGACGAGACGGCTGCGGCCTTCATGCAGGCCGTCAAGGCCAATCCTGCGCTGGAGCAGGCGGTGGTCAAGGCGCTGGAGGAAGACGCGGCATGAACGGGTACTCGGAGGCTCTGACGCGAGACGGTCTGGACGGCGCGCTCGACAAGCTGGTGCTGGTCGAGACGCTGTCCGATCGCTACGCCGAAGACCGCGAGTTCCACGAGGCGGTGCTGCGAATCCTCCGAGACTGCCCGTCCGATGCCGACGAGCAGGTCAAGGCGTGGGAAGCCTACTGCGACGCGCTGCCCTATCGGCGGGAAGCCAACGAGGTCTTCCGCGACCCGAAGCAGACCCTAGAGGTCGGCGGCGACTGCGACGATCTGGTGCTGCTGTTCCTGAGCGGCTGCAAGGCGCTCGGGCTGCCGTGCGTTGCGGAGATCGTGGCCGACGAGCAGGGGCAGGCCTTCCATATCCGCGCGCTGGTGGGGCTGCCTCCGACTGCGCCGCAAGGCTGGGTCGTCGTAGACCCCGTCTGGCGAAGTGAGCGACAATGGGCGATGGACGGCAAGGGATCGACTGGCTCGACCTACATGCAGAGCAAGCAGGTGCAGGGGATGGTGGTGCCCGCAATGAATGGCTCTCCCCTGCACCCACCAAGCCCCTCGTCTCCGAGTATGAGCGGAGCGTTGTCCTCGTTCAAGAGCCGCCCGCTGAACGTGGCGATGCTCCTGGCGACGGGGCTGGCTGTTTGGATCTACCTGCGCCAGACGACTACATCGAAGCGGAGATAGTGCCCCCGACCCCCCGGCTGCACCGTGTGCTGGACGGGGTGAGTCGAGCAATGCTGACCGAAGCCCTGGCCGGTCTGACCAGGGCGCTGGAGGGAGACAATGAGTGACGCAGTGAGCCGGATCGCGGACGCCATGCGGAAGCGAGCAGCGCAAGAGGTCAGCGGCATGGTCCGAGATCAACTCTCTGGTCTGCGCCTGAACCCCAGCGACGGACCCTTCGTTGACGACGAAGGCGACGAAGAGGCCGACGACGAAGGCGACGAGGACTACGAGGACGACGAAGGCGACGAGGACGACGAAGGCGACGAAGGCGACGAGGACGACGGCGACGACGCAGAAGAGTCGGTCGGCGCGCTCGCCTGGGAAGACGCTGACGGCGAGAAGAACCTGCAAGCGGCGGCGGCAGCCTACCGGGTGCTGGGAGGAAAGGGCGACCTTGTCGCGCAGCATCCTGGCAGCGGGCGCGCCTTCTTCGGCAACGAGGAGGAGTTGGACGAGTACGCTCTCGGCCTCGACCTCGCAGACGACGAGTGGGACGTGTACGACACGTCAGACGCAGTGCTGGCGCTGAAGTACGACGAAGGCTCGATGCGCGAGGTCATGGGGTTGCTGCGTCAGCAGGAGATCGACGCTGCGCGCAAGCAGTTTGAGGAGTTCCACTGGGGGGACGAGTCCAGCACGACGGTGGTCAAGGAGATCGACGGCGTGGACGGGGCTCTGTCGTTCCTGGGCATCGCCCGCCGCATCGAATACTACGCGGTCAAGGACGGCGAGCCTGCGGAGTATTTCCACGAGTTCGGGGAGGAGTCGGGGGTCTACCCCTCGATCTACGCCCTCGGCGAGAAGACGATCGTGATCCATGGAGGGAACACGACCGTCACCCCGCGAGGGATCGTGGACTAGCTGTCCACCTTCTGCGCGCAGACCGGGCCGATGCCCGACACGATGCTCTCGGGCGTGGTCAGCTTGCGCCCGCAGTGCCCGCAAGTGCCGTTGTGCAGCACGGTGACAGTGTCGGGCAGGCTGTCCTCCAGTGCCCGCCACCACGTCCAATCGAGCGCCTTGGACGCGGGTGCGTCGATCGGCAGGCAGGATTTCTTCGTCCAGACCAGCTTGTTGTTGCCGAAGATTGTGGCGAGGTAGCGGTAGCTGCTCTCGTTGTCGCTCCCCGTGAGGAGGCTGACGAAGATCGGGAGGGCAACCCCCCGACCGTCGTCCTTCGCTCGCCGGAAGCGGTAGGTGTAGTGGGCTCCGGTGACGTTGCTCTGGAGGGTGATCTCCCCCCGCGCGCCGTGGACGTAGTTGACGAAGTCGGTCGCGTTCATGGTCATTGTCAGTATCTCCCTGCCTCAGAAGGTTAGAAGGGCAGCTTGCTGTTGGCTTCTTGTTCGCGCAGGAAGCGCAGCCGGATGCGGCGCTCCCCTCCGTTGTCGCAGCAGTTGTCGCAGACTCGGTTGCCGCAGACCTGCACAGTCTGCTGGTAGGGGACGACGACCCCGCACTCGTGGCAGCCTACGTTGAAGGCGTCGAGTCGAATCTCCTGCTGCACGAGGGCTTCGTGTGTTTCGGCCTCGGCCCTCTGCCATTCCCTCAGGTCTTGCTCTCGTGTCGCCATGGTCCTCTCCTCGGTAGTTGCCGGTCGCGCCGTAGTGGCAGAGCCACAGTACCACAAGTGAGATTGTCTGTCAAGCCCCCTACTTGCAGCCCTTCCTACTGCCTAGATAACGCCAAAGCCGCGAGATCACTACGAGTAGGCTCGCTACAGGCGTTGCGTCTGGCGTACGTTTGCCTCGCCGCGCCTATGAGCAGCGGCCTGAACGTCTGCCACGCGCAGAAGGAGACACCACTATGGCCATTCGTCGCGTCAAGAGCCGCCGCAGCCGCCGCAGCACCCTGGTCGCCAACCCCTCGCGCCGCGTGCGCCGCGCTCGCCGCAATCCGTCGCGCCGCAAGCGCACCGCTGCCCGCCGCAACCCGGCCCGCCGCTCGGTCGCCCGTCGCGCCTCGGCTCGTCGCAACCCGTCGCGCCGCATCCGGCGCACTGCCGCTCGCCGCAACCCGTCGCGCCGCATCCGGCGCACCTCGGCTCGGCGCAATCCCGGCATGGTGATCGCGGGTGTCCCGGTGCTGGATATGGCGATCGGTAGCCTCGGCGCGCTGGTGATCGTCAACACGCTGAAGAACCTCGGCCCGGTCAAGGACCAACTCGACAAGATCGAGAGCGCCCCGCTTCGCGCGGCGATCGTCCCCGGCCTCGGCGCGGCGGCTGCCTTCGCTGTCCACAAGTACAGCAAGTCGGCCCAGGTCAAGCGGATCGCCCAGTACGCCTTCATCGGCTGCGTCTTCAAGCTGATCGACGACGCGACCGACAGCTACTTCGCGGACGAGTTCCCGAAGATGTTCAGCGGCGGCGGCACGAGCGGCGTCTACATGGGCCGGCGCGGCATCGCCAACGGCTTGGCGGGTCGTCCCGCCCTCGCTGGCGCGTACATGCAGACCAACGGCCTCGGTGCGGTGCATTCGATGAAGCCGAAGGCGCACGGGCTGTTCGGTCTGGCGTAAGCCACAGCCGACTCCGACTACCTACTAGGAGCAGCAGACAATGCAGACCCACAACAGCTACGATTTCCCGACGCTCTACCAAGAGCTTCAGCCCTACGCCGACATGGTGGTCACCACCACGCGCGGTCGGCAGATCACGGTCGGTGACATGCAGTACGTCACCCACCAGACCCTCTACTCGACTGCGGTCTACGCCCCCGGCGCGGCTGCGGTCACGCCGTTCCAGGTGGACCTCTTCAAGGCTGGCCTGAATGAGCAGGGGCAGGGCTG
>Ga0099850_1000446_pt1 | contig 18662 bp, 21 predicted proteins | sample CB_VirMetaG_5_FD_79182 | JGI IMG/M metagenome (GOLD analysis project Ga0099850, IMG submission 79182) | Freshwater to marine saline gradient viral communities from Chesapeake Bay - CB_1508_1D Viral MetaG | ecosystem: Environmental > Aquatic > Marine > Coastal | place: USA: Chesapeake Bay... | reverse complement strand
GGCGTTGAAGGCGTCACCGGGCCAGCCGACGCGTCGGTAGGTGCGGATGGCGTTGGCGACGGTGGTGCCGAAGAAGGCGGCGGAACCGACCGCGGGGATTAACAGCGATCGCCAGGCCTGACGACGGGCGTCGGTGCGGGCGTCGGTGACGCCCTCGATCTGCTGATCGATGTGCTCCTTCTCGTCGACGGGTGCCACCATGACGATCACTCCTCGGCGTCGCGAGCCAGCATCCCCAGGACTCCGACGGACTTGCCGGCGACGTAGAGTCCCGGATCGTAGGTGAACATCTTGTAGTTGACCCATGCTCCGATGAGACCGAGTCCGACCACACCGACCACGAGGGCGGGAACGATGACCTTGCCAGCGGGCGTCAATCCGGTCTGCCTCTCGGTGACGACGGCGGGCTCTTGGGGCTGGGAGGTGGTGTCCTCGACAGCGGGGTCCTCACCGGCCACGGTGGATTCGTCCTTGTCGGTGGTCTCGTCGGCTCCGAACAGCGATTTGACCTTGGCGAAGAAGCCGCCGGACTCCGGCATCGATGATCCGTTGTCGGTCGCCGGCAGGTCGACGGAACCGAGCGATCCGGTGCGGCAGCCGAAGGTGGGCCAGAGAGGGTTGCAGGTGCGCTGCTGGTAGGTGCGGCGGGCGAAGGCGCCGGGCATGGTCTCCAGGTATTTCCAGTCCTGCGGGTCGGAACCCGAGGACGGCATGATGGCCCCGACCCCGGATATGCCGCCGGCCATCGTGAACGGGAGACCGGCCTGACCATAGGGCTGGTAGGCGTTGCCGGACAGATCCAGGGTGGTGACCGTGGGTTGCCAGGCGGTTCCGGCAGCGGTGGTGGGTGCCTTGGAGATGGGGTCGCCACCGGCGGTGTAGCCGATGATCTCCTCGCGGGCGCCCGTGGTGGGATTGAGGACGTAGCACTTGCGGGTGTAGAGGTCACCCGGATCGCAGACGATGTTGTAGCCAGCCATGGGTTCTGATCAGCGTCGCGACTACTTGAGCTTCATGTCGAAACGGTTCAGGACGGCTGCGAACGGATCGTGGGGACACGGGCCCTCGGACAGGAACCTGGGTAGCGCGTTGGAGACGTCGGCGGAATCGATGCGGTAGTCACCGATGCCCCATTCATCCTGGTATCTCTGGATGACCATCATCAGCAGCATCGGGTTGGTTCCGGCAGGAAACCCTCGGAATCGCTGGCAGATGGGACACCACCAGGTCGGGGGCGCTGCGCCCATCGACTCACTCTTCCTTGCGCTTGGTCAGCTTGCCGAGCAGATCGCTGATGCGATCGAACGATCCGGACAGCAACTCGGGCTTGGCCAGGTAGGCGAGTGCCAGACCACCGATGACGGCGGTGGGAACCAGGACTCGCTTGTTGCGGGCGAAGGCGGGCTCGGCGTCGAACTCGACGTAACTGGGGTGCTTGCCGCCGGGTTGATCCTTCCACATGCCGAGTGCGTAACTCGTGTCGTTGGCGATGACGGTTCCGTAGAATGGCGAGTCCTTCTCAAAGACCCCCTCCTCGATCATGGTCTCCAGTTCATCGGGATCCTCGATAGGGTAGTCGTAGTGGGGGTATTCCTCGTCGCCGTAGTTGTAGTCGGAGTAGTCGATCAGCCAGACGCAGTTGTCGCCGGATCGGAGATATACCAAGGCTTCCCCGGGCGTGAAGGTGCGGGCGTCGGGGTTGTTGAAGTCACGGCCACCCTCGGCGTCGAAGTCATCAAGGTAATCCTGGCAGCAATCTCCGGATTCATCGCACTCGCAATCACCGGGTTCGCAATCGCAGGGACAACATTTCTTTGCCTTCTCGTGTTCTCCGTGTGCTCGCAGACCGCAATTAACACAGGAAGTGCAACATCCATCGGCTTCGTCCTCGTCCTCCCAGTGTGTGTGGCACTGGGAACACTCGTAGTAGTCATCCTCGGCGTGCAGCGGCGTGGTGTTGACGGCGCCGGTCTGCTGACCGAGCACGCGTCCGTCGCCGTTGACCAGGAGGTCGGGATCTGGGACGACCAGTTCGTCGGAATCGGGGGTCTCGACCGCGATCTGCGAGGGGGTCTGGACGTCGATGCCGGCTACCGTCTCGGCGTCGAAACCGCTGGTGCCCTCGTCGAGTTCCTTGCGCCAGTCGTCGCCAGCCCAACCAGCGATCCATTCGTCGATGACCTCCTTGGGTTTGCGACCCTCCTTGACGATGTCCGTGAACCATTCTCCTGCATCGCTATCCTTGAGACCATCCATATCCTTCATCATGTGGTATTGGTAACGATCGAGTTTGATGTCGATGGCCATCTTCTCGCCCGGGTCGCCGGGACCTGCCCAGTCGCCGTTGATGGTGACGCCGATGTTTCCTGTCTTGGTGCCCTTGAACTTGCTCTCGGCAGCCTTGGAGACGCCCTCGGCGCCCTTGGCGGCGTAGCAGGCGCACTTGGGTTCGGTGGACGAGCACTGCATGGGCTCGTCGGCGGTCATGCAGGCGCAGGGATCGTCCTCGGTGGCACCGCAGCAGCAGGAGGTCTTGGAGAGTTCGCCCTCGGCAGCCAGCACCTTGGCGCTGGTGATCGTGCCGGCGGTAACCGAACCGACCAGGGGATCCTCGACGAAGGTGTCGAGGTCGTCGTCGATGGGTGTGCCGTCGGTGGAGACCACGGGAGCCTCCGGCTCGGGGATGTGATCCACCTCGACGCCCTCGGCGCTCAGACCATGGGGGAGGTTGGCGAGTTGGTCGCGGAAGTCCTGGGCCACGGACTCGGAGCAGAAGGTGGTGACGGTGGTGCCGTCCTCGGGGTGTCGTCCGACGATCTGGTAGCGGACGCCCTTGGCTCCGCTGACCTCACGGACGTCGATGACCTCGGCGTCGACCTTGCGCTTGTCGCGGACCGAGTAGATGCTGTGCGTTGGCATGGTCATCTCTCGGCTGTCCCGCTACTTGAAGGTGGCTCCGCTCATCAGTAACTGTCCCGGATCTGGGTGAGGGTCTGCTTGCAGTTGCTGCAGGTGATCTTGTCGGGATCCTCGTCGGGGTGCCACTCCGGTAGGTAGCGACCCTCGCACGGTTCGCACCAACGTTCGCCACAGAATCTGGGTCCCACGACCGTTCCGCTGTCCGGATAGTAACCCCCGTTGCGCCAATCGCCGGTTCGAGCGTCGTCGAAATCGGTTCCAGCCCACTGCTCCAGACGGATCCTGGTGTCGGCACTGACGACGAAAGCACCGTATCTGTTGACCCTACCGCCACCGATGCGTAGGTAGTCGCATTCGTCTTCGCCGTCGTGAACGGTGGTGAATACGCCACCCAGTCTGTTGGCGGCATCGGCGGTCTCCGAGTAGGTTCCCCAATCGTCAGGTTGGCCTCCTTCGCCGTAGAGTCCGACCAGGTTTCCGTTGGGATAGGCATGGACCTCGATCAGGTAGTCGATTCCCAGTTCATTGAAGAAATGAATCTCGTCCTCGAAAGTGCTCTGGTAGGCCACGTGATAGAAGTCACCTGCGAACCGGGTTGCGTCCCTGGGTGGCAGGGATTTGAGATCGAATCGGTTGAGGGTGCTTCGGTATTCGTCCGGAGTGACCCGTATGCGTTTGGTGTGGGTTTGGCCGACACGCGATCTGACCAACCGATCGATGGGCGATCCGGCGGGGATCTGGGCGGCGTAACTGTCGACGTCGATCGGGATGCTCACGGGGCATCACCCTCAGAAACCGAAGGTGCGGGATTGGAAGTCGCCGGCGGGCGGTCCGTAGCGGAGGTGTTCCTGTCCGGTGACTCCGGTGGCGATACCCAGACCGAATCCGTCCAGGCTGGGGATCATGGCGGCGTCGCCGAAGACCCAGGCGTTCTCCTGCTCGACGGCTTGGGCCTGCTCGCGGGCGGCCTGCTCCTCCTCGACCTCGGCCATGAACTCGGCCACAGCGGTCTCGGATTCCTGGATCAGATCCTCGTAGGCGTCGAAACGCTCCTGGCAGGAGACACCACGGGTGACCCGGCCGGCGGCGTAGGCGACGGCTCCGACGGCGGCGGGGATGACGACCGGTAGCCAGTCGTGGGATACCTCGCCGGTGGTCTCGTCGGGTTTGCCCCGGAAGAGGCCGATGCCCTTCCAGCGATCCGCGACGGCCACCATGGTGACGGCGATTCCGACGGCTCCGATGGCACGGGTGCGGTTGTCGGACAACTCACGGTTGAGAGCGGAGGGAGCGGAAACCTCGGCTTCCAGACCCTCTCCTTCGAGGATGCGGCGGCGCAGTTCCGTGAAATCCACCATGGTGGGTGTTTGACCGCACGACTACCTGAACCTGTCCCTGGCACCGGTGACGATCAGATGTTGCCGACGGCACGGCCGCCGAAGTTCTGACCGACGGCTTCGTTGGTGGTGGCGCCACGCAGAACTGCCCATTCGTCGTTGAATCCGCCGATGTAGGACATGGTCTGACCGACGGCCTGGCCGGCCATGATGCCGCGCTCGGTGGAGATGCGGGCACGGGAGCCGAAGTTGCGGGCGACCTGGGCATCGGCCTGCGGATCGACGTGAGCGTTGCGAACGAGACGTGGGGAGCCAGCCTCGGCACCCATGACCTTGACGGCGGTTCGGTAACCAGCGCGGGCACCGAAGGCGACCACGGCGGCGGTGAGAGCAAGGGCGGCGGCGGAGATGATCGTATCACCGAGTCCGGACATGGTGGAAGATTGGTCACACGACTACCTAAAGCATGCCTCAGTTCTTGGGTTCCCAACCCATGAACCCGTAGGTCTCGATCCACGCGAACTCGCATTCCTCGCACGACCAGGTGAGGGTCAGGATGTCGGTGCCGTCGATGTCGTCCCGGTTGAGGTCGACGCTGCCGCATTCGGGGCAGACCGTCGGAGCGGATCCGGCCTCGTTGATGATCTCCTGGGCCGTCGTAACCTCCCGAATCACATCGCGATTGAGGACGAACGGTCTCGGGACGGGTCGATCGGCCATGGGATCAACTGGTCGTCGCAACTACCTAAGCACTGACCCGGCGCTTCCACCCATACCAGTAGGTGCCCTCCCAGCCGTCCCAGCAGAGGAACCAGCCGAGGGTGAACACCTCGGAGCAGTAGTCGCAGTCGATGATCGGTGGGTGATCCTCGGAGGCGTGTTCGCCACGGAAGTGTCCGGTTATGACGCCCGATCCGCACCAGCAGGTCCGGACGGGTGCTGCGCTCATTCGATCGTTACCTGATACATCATGACGCGCTGGAAGCCCATGTCCGCTACCCAATCACCGTCGGGAGCATCGGCAGGATCTCCGCGTAGATTGCGGATGTATTCCTCAAAGACGGCACGAGCATCGGATTCTTTGCTGAACAATCGAGCACCATCCGAAACACCGTCCATCCAACTCTCAACGAGCCAGACGGTGTCGTTGGACTCGGCGGCCATGGCCGTGTTGAACTTGATGTCGGCGGGTAGATCAGCGCCGATCTCGACGTAACGCCACTCATCCGGATCAAATTGAGAGACTTCGACGAATCTGGCTCCTGCCACGCTGCGTCGAGCGGTGGCTCTGGGCGCTGTGTTGCGTGACTGTGCCTTGGTGATGCGTCGTTGCTCCCGCTCCATCTCCTCGATGATGTCCTTTCGAACGTGATCGACTGCCTGCTGGATGGTTGATCCCTTGCCGGTTAAGTATCGTCTCGGATCCTGGCACTCGTTACCCTCGTTATCGTAGAGGTCGACGACGAACTCGTAGTAACCAGTATCTCTGAAGAGATCATCGTTCTCGGCGCCCATCAGCGACGTGAGCAGATCCAGGGAACCGTCGCCCTGATCCCGGAAACCACCGGGAGCCCAGGTCTTGGCCTGTCGCTGAAGATCGGCACGGATGGATCGACCGAAGTCGACGTTGTCCATGTAGGTGCCGTCCTTGCGGCGGCGGATGAATCGGAGGTTGCCCCAGCGATCACGGACCAGCTTGCGCGGGTTGCCGTAGAACGGCCGGGGACCGTCGGGAGCGTAGCCCATGGGAGCGCCGAAGGCCTTGAACTCGTCGGTTTCGATGGACGTTTCGCAGACGGGACAGTAGAAGTAGTCCTCGTGGAACTCCATTTGGTCACCGCAACACATCATGTCCTGGTTCTCAGCACGTCGGACGCCGGTAGGCAATCGCTTGCCGCTCTTGGAGTAGTCCTTGTTGACCATGGAGTAGGCCACGGCCACGGCCTGCTTGATGGCGGCGGCACGGTTCTTGGGCTTGGAGGAGCCGATCTTGCCGGTCTTGTCGTAGTCCCTCATGATCTGGCTGATCTTGCTGGAGACGGCGGAGTTGTGAGCACGCTTGCTGGGTGTTGCGACCTTTCGACCGGGACGACCGTCCTTGGGCTTGGGACCCTTGCGGGGAGCCTCGAAGGAAACCAGACCCATGTCCTTGGTTCGGGGACCGAACCAGGGTTTGTTGCAGGAAACGCACAGTCCCTTGGAATCGTGACCCTTCTTGCCACAGTGATGGCAACCACCGGATTCCTCGGCAGCCTTGCCCTCGTTGGCGAGGGTGGTGACGACGATCCGGGAACCGTCGTGGCTGACCGACTTGATGGCGGTGCCGCCACCGACTCCGACGATGCGCCAGGCGATGCCGGTGTCCTCGCCCTTGGGCGTTCCGGTGGCGTAGCGGCGCAGGGTCTTGACGACTTGAGCGGCGTCCTGGGTCTGGTTTCCGGTGGTGACGCGGATGCTACCGTCGGTGATCGACTTGATGCCGTAGGTGGTCGGACCCACCTTCAGGTAGACCGGGTCGTCGGGGGAACCCTTCAGGAGTGCCGAGATGAGTTGCTCGATACGAAACAGCGGCTTGGCCATGGAGACCAATCGTCGTCTCCGCTACCTAAACCCTCACCCGTAGAGAGCATCGGTGACGTCCTCGATGTCGTCGTCGACGATGCGGGGTTCGATGACGCGTCCGGTGGACGACCTCATGCGATCGACGACCGTCAGGGATTCATCGAAGTCGTTCCAGGTGAGCGTCCAACCATCGGTCTCGTAATCGTGATGCTCCAGACCGGCCATGTAGGCGGATTGCACCAACTCCTGGAGGTAAGCACCGGTGTATCCCTCGGTTCGCTTGGCGATGCGATCGGCGATGCTGTCGAGCGATTTGACGCTGACTGGCAGCGAGGTGAGGTATCGACGCAGGATCTCCAGACGCTGTTCGTGATCGGGGTAGTCGATGTCGAGTCGCATGTCGAAACGACCCGGGCGATCGGTCAGAGCCCAGTCGAGCTTCTGTGGGTAGTTGGTGGTGGCCAGGGTGACTACGCCGTCGTTGGTCTCGACACCAGAGAGGCAGTTGAGGAACTCACCGAGCGAGGGCGTGTCGTAGTCCATGCGATCGGCTCCACCGAGGGTGTCGATGTCCTCAAAGACCACCAGGCTGGGTGCCAGACGACGAGCCAACTTGTAGATGTCGTCGATGGCTCCGACGCGGGTGATGTGATCCCGAGTGACGTAGATGACCGTGCAGGGAACCTGGCTGATGACCACCCGACAGGTCAGGGTCTTGCCGGTGCCGGGCGGACCGACCAGTAGGACGCCACGGCTGGTGCGTAGGGAACCGCCCTTGAAGCGATCCAGGTGACCCAGGAAACCGATGATGTTGCGTTGGATGAGTCCCTTCTTGCCGTCTCCGATGATGACCGAATCCCAGTCGGAATCGACGATGTTGAGTTCGTTGAAACCGCCGTCGAACTTGGCGTTCTTGAGGAGACCGTGACGATCAAAGTGATGCTCGATCTCGGTCCACAGGCGGTTGAAGTCGGTGCGCTGGTGGCAGTAGTGGAAGCGAACCTCGACATCCCACTTGTCGTAGGGGTAGAAGGAGACGGCGATGCGCTCGTCGGAGTTCCGATCGGTGGCCTGGAGGAACATGATGAGTCGGTGGGGGACACGGAGATCCTGGTTACCGAAGGACTCGTGGAGGTAGACGGGTGTGCTGCGGGAGCCGCCGTGACCGGAGTATGATTCCACCCGATCGATGCGGTAGCGATCCTCCAGGACCGACATCATGGAATGTGCCCAGATGAGGTAGGAACGATCGGAGAAGTTGCGTTGCTTGGACTCCAGGTGCTGATCGGGATCGGGTGCTATCCACTCGCTGATCTGATTGAACATGGGGTCGGTATGGAGATCGGAGTTCTCCATGACGTGCTGGTAGACCTTACGGATGCTCTCGCCATCGATGCTGATCGGCCCGATTCCGGGAATCTCGATGTCGATCTGGGGTTTGTGGTCGGCCATAAGCCATGACTCGTCAACCACCCATATAACCGGTTCACACCCAGATGCTGCGATCATCGGAGTAATCTACGGATTCGTTGTTCGGGGCGTTGCCGACCAGGAAGCGGGATCGTCCGATTCCGGCGGAGGCGGTGCGTAGCCAGGACCAGTAATCGGCATCGACGTCGTGACCTACGGGTGGTTGCACCGGCGGCCGGGGGTGTCGCGACCCGATGACCGAGCGAACCTGTGCCGAGAACCGGTCGAAGGCGGTCGATCGATCGGGAGCGTCGGGATCGGTCGCGTTGAAGGATGCGGAGGTCTGGAGACCGCCGTTGATGGTCTGGTTGTCGCCGAGACGGTGGAAACCGCCGACGGCATCGACCTGATGGAATCGGAAGGTGGGGGTCTGGCCAGGGGAGCCCAGCATGCGGATCCAGCACTCGGTGTCCTCGGCCATCTGGAGTTCCACGTCGAAACCGCCGACGGCGTCAAACCGATCGCGTCGAACCGCCACCTGGCTGGTCATGGGCGGATGACCCATCAGGAACCAGTAGCCGTGTCCGAGATCCTGCCGGAGACCACCCAGATCGAAGTGGGAGGCGACCTGATCGCTGGTGTGCGACCAACCGTTGGCGGATGTGAGTTCGATGGTGACCTTGGAGGCGGTCCAAGCCACGACGGTGTCGGTGTGCGCGGACTCCAGATCCTCGGACAGCCAGGACAGGTTCTCGGGGAACCACCAATCGTCGCCGTCGAGGAAAGCTATCCACGGGGAATCGCCGAGTGAGGCTCCCTGGTTGCGGGCTCCGGAGACTCCGGGGTGAACCTCGAAGTCCTGACGGACGGCTCGGAACCGGTCATCCGATTCGACGAAGGCATCGATGGTCCTGGACAACTCTACCGCTGACTCCCATTCGGGTGGTGTGCCGTCGACGACCCAGCAGATCCAGTCCTCGTGGGTCTGGTTGCGGATCGAGGCCAGGCATTCGGCCACCAGTTCGGGCTCTACTCGGTAGATCGGGACGATCACATCGAAGGTCGGCATGACCGGGGATACCGGTGGAACCTACCTAAGCGTGTCGCCTTCGGTCATCGCGAGGATCGGGGCGCCCTGGGGGCGCTGATCGACCTTACTGAGCGCCGAGGAGGCTGCGCTTATACCAGTCCACGTTGCCGGGGTTGATCGAGATCCCCATTTCGAGGAGCTTGTTGGCGATCAAGGCATCGGGGCCGTCGTAGAGCGTGTATTTCACGAAGCACTGGAGTTCACCAGCGTTGATGGTTCCGCCCGTGTAAGCCATACCGGAGGCGTTGTAGTAGGTGGCGAGAACGTCCCACACCTGACCAGGAAGCACGTAGACGTCCGGGTAGAGGTTGAACGAGGGCTGGAAGTCGATGCTTCGGGGGTAGGGCGAAGCCGTGCCAGGGATCCCGTCGTTGGGGATGTTGTCGGGGTCGAGGAAGTAGTCGGTCGTGTTGATCCGAACCTGAACGAAGGATCGGCCACCAGCGAGACCGTTGGCCTGGGTGAGGCCACGGTAGGTTGCTTCAGCACCGTTGTTGGCCTTCATGAAAGCCGAGGGGCTGATCGCGATGTCTTCGATGACCACGAACTCGGTCGCGGTCGTCTCGGCGGGCTTGGTGATGTTGTTACCGAAGCCGCCGACGAAGATCGACAAGCGTCGACCGGCCTGAGCCGTGCCGCTGCTGGCGATTGCTGCGCCGCCGCCGTCAGTTCGAGAAGCATCCCATTCGTAAATCTGTGATCGCATTGCCATTTTTCATCATCTCCATGTTGTGTGTCTGTTCACCGAGTGGGTGCTCAGGCCTGCCCTCCGGCCGCGGCTGCGGCAGCGGCGGCAGCGGCCTTCTGCTGCTGCTCGATGAGACTGCGCTTATACCAGTCGACGTTGTTGGGGTTGATCGTCACGCCGAGCTCGAGGAGCTTGTTGGCGATCAAAGCATCCGGACCGTCGTAGAGGGTGTATTTGACGAAGCAAGCCACCACGGTCGTGGAGCCGGAGTCGTCTGCACCAGCGGTGTAGAGGATCTGCCAGACCTGACCAGGGAGGACGTAGACGTCGGGGTAGAGGTCGAAGGACTTCAGGAGGTTGTCGGTGCCGGCCACGGTGGAAGCGGTTCCACGGGGGTAGGGGCTGGCCAGACCGGGGATACCGTCCTGGTTGGTCACGTCGGGGTTCTGGAAGTAGTCCGTCGTGTTGATTCGGATCTGCACGGCGCCGTCGCGGACGGGCGTGGCAGCGATGTCTTCGATGACGACGAACTGCGTGGCAGTCGTCTCGGCGGGCTTGGTGATGTTGTTACCGTAGCCGCCGGTGAAGACGTCAATCTCACGATCCGTGGGGATCGCAACGGGGGTGTCGGTCGTGGAACGGCGGAGCGAGGAGTTCGCACCGTTCGCGAGGTTGGTCCATTCATACACTTGGGATCGCATTGCCATGTTAATCATCTCTGAGTTCTGCTTTTGCAGGTGATCACCAGTAGACTTTTCGACTACTTAAACCCCCGACACGATTACCGTTTATCGGTCACTTGAGTCCGGCATGGGGATCAACGGGAGGGCGACGCTCGACCACCTCGAGATGGTGATCACAGGTGCCGAAGTTACGATCGCCCCAGGCGACGAAGCGACGGAGGGGAACGAAAATGGGTGAGGTGACTATGCCTACGGCACGTCGTAGACGATTCATGATCAAACCTCGGGAGGTGGGTTGCGTTTGGCTACTCAGAGAGCGGCTTCGACGGGGCGGGCAGCCACATCGACGAAACGGTCAGCCAGACCGGCCACATCCGAGACAACGGGAAGACCGAGACCGCGGATCTGGGAGAGGACGACACCGGCACCGATGGCCAGAGGAATCCAACCGATCCATTGGCGGACGGCCAGAGGGCCGACTTGGCGGTCAAGCATGCTGACGGCGCCAGGGGCGTAGAATGATGCGCCGATGAGGGCGAGGCTGCCGCCGACGACGTAGGGGTTCAATACGATGCGGGTGAGTGTTCCGAGCATGTTCCATCATCTCCAGTTCTGCTACCTAAAGTCTCCCTCACTGACCGATCACATGACCCATGCCCTCAGCAGCCGTAACGTGGCGGCTGAGGTAGCCAGTGGAGTGGGATTCGGAACCGAACCAGGCTTGGACGCCGTGGCCGGAGTTGCCAGCCGTGCTCATGGTGTGACTGGGCATGATGTAGGTTTGGAGCGTGTCGTGCATACCGCCAACCTCGGGGGTGGGCGTGCTCTCGGTTACTTCCATGGTGGTGTCCTCGGCATACCAGACGGGTGGCTGGTAGCTGGGGGTGCTGGGGTGCACGGACTCCACGAAGGGGTTGCGGCTGGAGAACGGATCGGCGGACTTGATGCCCATCGTGTTGGTCTTGGCCACGAACTCGTCGGCGTCGGTGTGGGGGCGGACGGCGTTGGTGGAGTTGGAGACCTCGGCACCGAAGTTCTGCGTGACGCCGTGACCCAGGGCGGGTTGTTCCATGATGGAGTCCATGACGTCACCGGGAGCGACGCGGTTGACCATGTCCTGGTTCATCGACTCGAACGACCAGTCGGCGCTGGCGTTGCTGACGCTCTCGGCGTTGCGGATGTCGGAGTATGAGTGTGTAGCGGTCTGCTGACCGATGACGGATCCCATGCCCTGCTGTGGGAGCAGAGCCATGTCGGCGTCTTCCGATCCGAAAGCGGAGGCGGGGGACAGCAACTTGCCGACCGTGCCGAGTAGCGGGACGCGCATACCGGTGGCGGATTCGACGGCGTTGGCGGCGTAACCGAGAACCTGGATGGCACCGGCGGTGAACATGAGTCCACCAGCCATGGCGTAGGAGTTGGAGGTGGGTCCGACGGTGGTGCGCGACTTGTTGAAGACGAAAGCACCGACACCGAGGAGCGTTCCGGTGCGGACCACGTTGCCGAATGGGAGTTTGTAGAAGGGGATCAGGGTCATTCCGACACCGAGCAACGAAGCCACAGCAACGCCACCGGCGGAGTAGATCAGAGCGGGTTGGGTAACGTCACTGACGTAGTCACCGGCGGTCTCTTGGATGTTCATCATGTTTATCACCTCTCCTCACGACTACCTAAACCCTCACACACTCCTGCTGTTGCGGAGAGCACTCTGGGTGCCGACTCTGGTGGGGGGAGCGATGTGCATGCCGACGGGATCACCGAGCGGAGTTCGCAGGGTGCCGACCTGGGCGTTGGTGAGGGGCTTGGGAACCAGCGTGTCGCCCATGAATGTGCTGTTACGCTGAACCGAGACGCCGTTGGTGAGGGGAGCCATCCGCAGTTCCATGGGTCCGGTGGAGCCGAAGGACTCGGCAGAGAACGGACGGGCGCCGGCCATCTCGATGGTGTCGTCGCTGGGATCGGTGTCGAGTGAGTAGCCACCCTGGACCACGTTGACGGTGCCGGCCTGGAGTTTGGCCATGACGGCAGCGGCGACCTGAGATCGGACGGGGGCGGGGATGGGCAACGACGGATCCTCGAGGGTGGTGAGGAAACGCTGGGCGGAGCGGGTGCCCTCGCGGGTGATCACGGGAACCTCGGATACGGTGTCCTGCTTGCCAGCGAGTCGGCCCAGGAAACCGGCCTTCTCGGTCTGGAGTCGGTAGAGCGTCCAGGAATCGCCACTGTGGTCGAGTCGGTAGCCGTCGAAGGATTCGGAGAAGGGACCGGAAGTCGACGGGGGGCTCTTGGTAACCCGGGGGGCGGTGTAGGATTCGCCAGCCCGAGCCATTGGGTTGGTTCCCATGACGGCAACGGGAGTTCCGAGGATGGACTCGGCAGCGTTGGCCGATTCCGTGTAGGAGTTCAACTGGTAGGTGCCACCGAAGTCGGACATGACGCCGTGCATGGCGTTCTCCATGTGGGAACGCTTTAGGGTGTTCTGGATGGCGAGATCGAGATCCATGTGAACACCTTGTGTTGCTCCGCTACTTCAACGTCCCCTCACCAGATGCGGTTGCTCTGGACAGAACCAATGGGTGTGAACCGGTAGCCACCGGTGATCGGGGACGGGTTGCGGGTGACCGATGCCTCGGCACCGAAGACCACACCGGGCTCGACCGAGAAGCTGAAGGTGGCGTCGCGGGACTTGGGGTTGCACCGGCTGGCGGCGGTGTCGTCGATGCCCATCTTGAACTCGACCGTGTAGCGACCGGGTGTGCTGGGTGCCGTGAACGTGTAGACGGCCAGACCCCACTTGTCCTTGCCAGCGGAACCGCCGCTGGAGGATCGTGACGAGACGTCATCCAGGATGCTCTGGGTGAGAGCGCCGGAGGCGACCACGGCTGATCCACCGGTGGCCTCGGGCGATTGCGGGTATGATCCGTAATTCTGCACCGTGATGACTGCCGAAGGATCCTCGTCGGAGATCACCTTGATTCCGGTGTAGACGCGTTCCTTGCCCCCATACCAGGAGGTCAGGTTGACGTTGGCGCCACCGGCGTAGGCCCACCAGTCCTTGTCGCCGCTGTTCTCGAAGTATTTGCCGAGGACGGCGATGCGGACGACCTGACCGGGTGCGTATCGGTCGGATTCTGTGTAGACCTTGGCCTTGAAACCGTTGACGGCGCAGGTGGTTCGGTCGGTGGAGTAGGAGATGTCGGCTCGCTTCTTCCACTCGGCGGTGATCGTGGTGGGTGTGGAATCGGATCCACCGGAGTTGCCACCATCAACAGGAACCTCGACGCCACCCGTTGGTGGGGTCACGGGGTAGACCGTGTTACCGCCGGTCAGGGATCCTCCGGTCGGTGAACCCCCGGTCATGATCAGGTATCCGATTCCGCCCAAGGCGGCGATTCCGAGTATCAATGGTGCTGTTTTGCTCATGTGTATCAACCTCTGCGTGCGAATAGTAACGGTAGTCCGAGTGCCATGACGCTGGCGATGCCGACCACGACCATGCCGGTGCGACCACCGGAATCGAAGGATTCGGCAGCGCGGATCTCCTCAGCGGCGGCGGCCTCGGCAGCCATCTCGGCCTTGATCTCAGCGCGCATGCGGGTGACGACATCGTCACCGTGATCTGGCATGCAGGCGATGATCTCGGCGACGGGGGCACGCTCGATGCGGCGGCGGACGTCGGATACCGATCCGTGCTCGTAGGTCCTGCGACCCCAGAGGGCGGCAGCGATCTGCGTGCGCCACGGTTCGTCGGTGGCGTAACCAGCGGACTTCAGATTGGCCTCGACGCGAGCCAGCGTCTTCTGTCCGGCAGCGTGGTCTGATTCGCCCTCGTCGGGGAAGATCGCTTCCTCGAAGTCGGCTTGGGACAACCCAGCCAGATCGAGATCCGGTTCGGGAACATCGTAGTCATCGGGATTGGGCCAGTCCTCGATGTCGGCGGCATGGGGGTGATCGATGGGCAAAGGCTCGTGGGCCACAGCCAGTTGACCACCTGGATCGACATCGACGGGAGAATCTGGACTTGGTTCGGTGCGATCGGTGGGAGCGAAACCAGGAGTCTCTGGTTCCGGGATCGTTTCGTCACCGACGGCGGAATCGATGGTCTGGATCTGAGCGTCCTCGGGGGTGGAATCCTCGGAGGAAACCTCGTCGGGTTCATCGACTCCTGCGGAGGTGGATAATGATTCCTGGAGCTCCTTGAGCCCCTCGGAAAGACCATCGGACATGACCTGTGTTGAGCGGCACGACTACCTAAGCGTGGTCCTCGGTAGTCCGGATCAACCACGGTGAAATCCAACCGTCGGGTAGCAGTTCATCCTCGGCGGCGAGTATCAGAACCTCTTCACTGATGGCCTCCGAGGGCAACCAATTGCTGACGGAATCGCGACTGATGTTGAAGACGACCTCCTCGTCTTCGGCCACCCATGGCCATGCGAACAGGAAGTCGGCGGGATGTTTGACCATTGGTTGGCCATCGGATCGCCGCAGGAAAAGGTATCCGCAGATCGGCTGGGATTCGATGTCCAGGATCATGTGGATGCGATCGACCACGAAATCCGGATGACGGGGATCGGCATCGCCGGGTCGGAGATCGTCGACGCGAACGGCGGAGGTTCGGTATCCCTCCTCCGGATGGTAGTTGAAGGTGGGTAGGAAACCAGAGATGGAATCGACGGGTTCGGAACTCAGGTGAACGCCACGCCACCACCAGAACGGAACCTGATCGATGATCGGATTATACGGTGGATAGCCGTCAGTCATGGGTAACCCTGTTGCGGTTACCCGTATAACCGTGCGGTCGGTGATTTCACCGACGGAAACGAGCCAGGAGAGCCATCAGACCGACACCGAGACCCATGCCGACCACGGCGGAGCGGACGTCGGTGGAACCGACGAAGGGCACATCGACCTCGGCAGCGTAGCAACCGCATTCGGCCTCGTATTCGCCGCAGGAGGCGCAGAAGGTCTCGGCAGATCCATACCAGACGGGGACACCCTGCGAGGAGGGCCAGGCGGAGTTCTCGCCGTAGCCGGAGGCGTATTCGTCACCCTCGGCGGCCAGCGGGCTGGTGGTCCAGGTGGAACCGGTCTGTCCGATGATGTGACCGGTGCCGTAGACCTCGTCGACGGCCTCGTCGGCCATGAAGACGCCTTCGGGCGGCGAACTCGGTGAGGAGAGACCTTGGGAATCCTCCCAGGTGACCTGGCTCTCGGCCAGCATGTAGCCCTTGCGACGGTAATCGGCACGGACTGGGGCTCGAGAGGCGCTGGTCTTGGAACCCTTGGAGAGGATGTTGTTGTAGAATTGAGCCTGCTGACGGGTCAACTTGCTGAACTTGGATGGGTTGGCCATGACGTGCTTGGCGAAATCGGAGACGGACATGCCGGCGCGCTTGGCCTTGCGGGTCAGGGCACCGGGACGCTTGATGTCCTTGCCGAGTGCCCGGGGTTCGGCGTCGAACGAGACCTCCGATCCGGAGAACTCGCCGGGACCCTCGTAGGGAACCTCGTCGGAGTAGGGGTCGTGGGTGGCGGTCTCGGCCATCCAGGCGTCGATCTGGGAATCCAGATCGGTCAACTCGTAGTCGCTGGGGGTGGCGGGGGCGTCCAGAGGGCTGGGTCCGGGACCACCGGCAGCGGACGGATCATCGCCCTCGGCGGAGAGTAGGGTGCCGGGCACGGGAGCGGTGGACTTGCCGAAGGATTCGGTGACGCCGTGACCCTCACCGATGGCGGTGGGGGATCCGGAGCCGACGCCCTGGGGTCCGTCGAGAGGAGCGATGTTGGCATCCTCAGCACCATGAACCATTCGCAATTCGAACTCGTCTTCCTTTTCTGGTGGGGCATCCCTTCCGGCGTTGTGTTTCTTGAGCCACTCCTTGAACTCCTTCTTTGATCCTACCGTGGTCTGATATTCTCCACCATCCTTTGCACCGTATCCGGTGTAATACACCTTGAACGATTCAGCAGCCATCTCGGCGGGTTCGTAACCCGATGGGCTGGCGGGAACCGTGGTGGGGTTCTCGGATGATGGATCATAAGTCGGTGATTCGACGCCTTCGGCGGCCATGCTGAGTGCGTTACCGACATCGCCGACGTTGAGGAAGTTGAGTGCCTCGGTGACTTGGGTGGCGTCAACATCATCGGAGACCATGGCCTTGATGACGAACTTCCCGCTGTCCTTGGGTTCGTTGACGATACCGTCGATGACGTAACTCATGTCGTTGGGATCTGGGAGTGTGGTGACGTAGGGATTACCGTCCTTCATGTTATACGGGTAGGTGTAGAGATCGCCGACCGTGAAGGTGTAGGTCTTGGGAGCGACCTGACCCTTCTTGCGGCTGACGGTGGATCGGCCTTGCATGATAGCGGTGGAACCGTTGACCTCGATGGAGTTGCAGAGAACGTTCTGGTTGTCGGACTCGCCGACCTGGAACAGAAGGGCGCAGGGCATGTGGGCTTCCTTGACGGAGCCATCAGGCATGGCTTCAAAGGAATCCTTGGTGATGGTCCACCATCGGCCAGGGGTGGTTCCTGCGATTGAGTCACGGTCCAAAGACCATCGGTCGTCCGAGAAGATGAGTAGGTGCTGCTTGCTGGTCATTTCATTCACACTCTGCGTAGGTATGTGGTCGCTCCACCCTTTGGAATCAACATGGCTTCGGTATCCGAGGACTGGATGATGGTGCCTTCAGTCCTCCAACTACTCAAAGGTGCTGTTCGTCCAGTCGAGGTATCGACGTAGGACGCATCCTGATCGGGAGAGAGGGATGTCTTGCCGAAGCGGCCGTTGATGGACGACGCATCGGAGTTACGGGTCAGGGATCCGAAACGATTGGATCCGAAGGTGTCGGCGGGGGGTGCCGTGAACGGAGCCATGACTCCGGTGACTGCGAAGGGGAAGTCGCGGTTGACCTCGGGAGGAACCTGGCAGCAGGGCACGGGTCCGTTGTAGGTGATACCAGCGGTGGCGCCGGTGGATGGATCGAGCGAGACCACGCCGTCGGTGACTTGCTCGTGCTGCTGCTTGTCGGGGGAGCTGACGGCGGGAGCCACATCGCGTGGCAGTTGGCCAGGGGTGTTGTCCATGACGTTGGGGCCGTAGTAGTTACCGTCGGCACCGAAGGTCAGGGATCGGACGCTCTCAGCGTTAGCGACGAACTGATCGTCGGAGTAGCCGAGATCGTAACCGTTGGCGTAGACAGCCTTGTGATCGGTGACGCCGGTGCCCCAAGGTCGCTCGTTGACGACGGCGCTGGTGTGAGCCAGATCCAGGAAGCGGTAGCCCATGAAAGAGGATACGAGGGATTCGGGAATCACATCGGCGGTGAGACCGGTGCGTTCGACATCGATGCGTTCGGCATCGGCGGGATTGATCTGATCGGCACCGAAGACGGCGGTCTTGAGACGACCCGGCAGACCGGACTTGACGGCCCAGAAGCCGCCAGCGATAAATAGCACCGCACCGAATAGGCGGGAACGATCTGCAGCCATGATCAACGGTGGTCGGGACGACTACCTAAAGTCGCGCCTCACTCGGAGCCGCCGGTCAATCGCTCAAGGATCACCGAGAGGGCGGTGAGTCCAGCGCCGAATGCCAGAGTGCCGAGTCCGAGACCGACAGCCACGTAGGCGCCATCGCGGATCGGGTTCTCCAGGGAGACCTCGAGATCCATGCCACCGTCAGCCATGAAGACGTCGGAGGGGGGAGCGGAAGCGGAGGACATGCCGGAGTCGTCCTGCCAGGTGACCTGGCTCTCGGCGGCACGCATCCAACGCTGGGACTTGCCGGACTTCTTGGCGACCCACATGCGGTTGTCGTTGCCCTTGCGCTTGGTTCCGGCCTTGACGGAGTTGGCCGAGACGGCGGGGCCCTTTCGCTTGGATACATCGGTGGTTCGCTTGGTCGACTTCTTGGAAGGCATGGAGGAACCCTTGGTGCTCCGACTACTTGAGCGTGCCTTCGGCTTGGC
>Ga0099850_1000444_pt1 | contig 18690 bp, 14 predicted proteins | sample CB_VirMetaG_5_FD_79182 | JGI IMG/M metagenome (GOLD analysis project Ga0099850, IMG submission 79182) | Freshwater to marine saline gradient viral communities from Chesapeake Bay - CB_1508_1D Viral MetaG | ecosystem: Environmental > Aquatic > Marine > Coastal | place: USA: Chesapeake Bay... | reverse complement strand
TCCACCATTGCCAAGACCTCTATACAGCGCCAGGAGCAGGCTCTTGATCTATACAGGGAGCAAGCCATCGACCGGCAGGCCCTGCTTGAAACGCTCAACTTCCCAGGCTGGAGACAGATCACAGAGCGAGTCGGAGAAGGACAACTTGATGCAGCTCTCCAGATCCTTGTGGAAGCTGGTCTTGAGCAGGAGGAAGCCGTCCAGCTCAAGCAATACCTGGCCCAACCGCAACGGACTGTATCCGGGACACATCCTCCCCGGCAGTCGAGCAAAACCCGCAAACCAAAACCAGGGGTCCCTGAGAGTCATAAGGAGTAGCTGATGCCAATCTACGACTATCAATGCCTGAAATGCAAAAACGAGTTCGAGCTGTTCATGCCCTTGAAGGATTGGAAGCTCGAACCGAAATGCCCGGATTGTCTGGGCGATTCCAAGAAAATCATAGTTCTGGGCCATGGAGGTATCCAGGATGATCACCCTGTCTGGCTCGATTTCGGAGTACGAGCCCAAATACAGGACGTTGATTGTCCTGGGGAAATACCGATCACGACCCGGACACAATACACCAAACATTTGCGGGATAACGGCTTGGATGAGATCTAAGCTGCCCTGCGCCAAACACGGGACAACTTGCCGCATTGCAAGCCCCGGAAGGAGAACACAATGCCGAAAGAAAACGAAGGAATCATGCCAGCCGGTGCGCCTCTCCCCGAAGAGGAAGAAGTAATAATTGAAGAGGAACTGCCGGAAGGTCCGCCACCTGAAGAAGAGCCAGAACCCAAGATGTATGCGGGTAAATTCAAGTCTCCCGAAGATCTTGAATCCGGGTATGTGGGGCTGGAGGAAAAGGTGGGGTCACAGGGGCGAGAGCTTGGGACTGTAAAGAAACAGAATGAGCTGTTGATGCAGCAGCTTGAATCGGTACAGAAGGGCCAGACGAAAGAGACCCAGCCGGAACCGGACGAAGACCTGGACGCCCAGATCGCAGCGATTGCACGACAGGTCGAGGAAGGCGAATTGAGTATCGCCGAGAGTCTGGTCAAGACCGCTGTTCTCTCCAGCAAGAAAGCCACATCCGAGGCCGTCAGGGGCGTAAAAGAAATGCAGCAACGGGAGACAATTCAGAAGTCTCAGCAAGCATTTCGAGATGAAAACGCCGAGTTTTTCGAACTCCAAAAGAGTGGTGCGCTGGACGCCTACAAAGCCAAGTACCCAGGACTGCATGATGATTTCTCTGCCTATTACGCCTACAAGGCCGACTCTATGGCGAACGCCACCCAGGCCGCAGTAGAGGCAGCAAAAGCCGAAGCATTCGAGGCCGGAAAAAAGACAATGGCTAAGGTTGCTGCCGGTGATGAGCGTACCACCAAGGTCCTTCAGAAACCTGGAGGGACACAGTCAAAAATCGGGCGTCCGACAAAAGGCGCTTATACCCAAAAAGATCTGAGGAACAGCGGCCTGGAGGCTTTGCGAAAAGCACGGGGGGGCTGATCCCAAAAAAGATAAGGAACATTAAAAATGGCACTTACACTTACTGAAGTTCAGGCAATCACAAACGATTACGTCCTGAAGAAAAAAGCTGAGGACATCGTGTTTCAGGATTCGGTTCTCCTCTATATGCTCATGAACGATGGCAAGTTCCAGGACAACCTGGTCACTGCTGGTGAGCTGGTTGACGGTGGTGAAAGAATCCGGGTAATCCTGGAATACGCAAAAAGTAACGGCGGGACCTACGGCAACACCACCAAGATTCCGCAGGCAAAAGTTGACATCCTCAATGCTGCCAGATTCCGCTGGGCCGGTGCATTCGGCTCCAATGCCATTGATCTTGATGATCGTCGGCAGAACAGCGGCGACGCAGCAATCGTTGACCTGGTTCATGCCAAGGTCAACTCCATCCGCAAAACCATCCGTGACACCCTCGGCGATCAGGTTTATGCCCAGGCAGTGAACGGCGACGCCCTCCTGGGTCTTGGTGATCTTTTTGAGACGACCACTTCTACCCCATACGGCGAAATCGCCACTGATGATATGGCGGACTGGAAGGCAAATGTCATCACCACCTCCGAAGATATGTCCTTTAAGGTCATGCAGGCCATCCGGCGTACCGCCAAGGTCGGCCAGAACAAATCGGACAAACCCAACCTGTATATCACCACCGACTTGATGAAGGACGCTTATGAGCGGACCCTGACTCCAGCCGTGCGGTATCAGGACACCAAACTGGCGAATGCCGGTTTTGACAATGTCCTTTTCGGCGGTGTTCCGGTTGTTGCCGACGATAAGCAGTCCGCAGGCATCCTGGATGCGCTGAACACCAACTATCTCAACCTCAAAACGCACAAAGACTTCGCATTTACAGATATTGAATGGGAAGGCTCCCGTGAGCAGCCCGACACCTGGGTTGCAAACCAGAGATGGTCCGGTCAGTTGGTGACCAGTCACCGCAAGGCGCATTGCCGCCACACCAATTTAACTGATCCCACATAGGATTAGAACTTAGGAAAGTGGAGATCTCCACCCTGAAAAGTGGAGGTCTTTAAACTCCTAATCCTTTGGAATCATTGGGAAAAATAAAAGGCCTCCCAAAAAAAGTGGAGGACTCTAAAAAAACTTAACCTTCTAACAGGAGAAGAATAATGGATCAGAATATCTATTTCGAACATGCAATTGACTTCGCTGCGGGTGCTGTCACTGAGTACTTCGTAGTGCCTTATGACTGCACACTCCGGGATGTTGCCGGAGTGGCACAGGGAGCCATTGGTGACGATGAAACTGTCACCGTAACCACTGAGCCGACCGTAGGCGGCACATCCACCACCTTGGGAGTCCTGACTTTTGCCGGGACTGTCGCTGCCGGAGATGTGGGTGCCTGGGTGGCTGATACCACTGATGGAGGCCACAAGCTTTTCGCTGGTGAGTTCATTAAACTGGTTACGAGTGCAGGCTCTGCCGCCAAGGTTAACCTGACCATCGAGCTTGATCCTTACGCAAGATAAGCATCAATCGGGGGGGCCTCAGGGCCTCCCCATCTGGAGACCGAGATGAATCTAAACGATCTTACAAATTATATCGAGAGCGTTGTGTATGACTCGACCTTTACCAGTGCAGCTATCAAGACTCTTATTAACGAGGCCTATCTGGCCGTAGCCACTGGTGTCAAATTGCCTGACAGATATGATCTGACTCCGCCTCTGCCTGACCTCTATACCACTGGCACGGTATCAACTGGGTCCAGTGGGGTTGCATCATTGCCGGTTGACTATAACAGAGATGTTGTTCAAGTGACCAATTCAGCGGGGTCTGAAATCCCCATTTTTGCATCATTTAGGCAGTTTAACCAGAAGTATCCGGTCGTCGACACATCGTCGGTCCACGCTTGTTCGGTGAATGGCAGCAATCTACATTACAGAGGGGAACCCACCACGCCCGAAAATTTGACCGTGGCTTACTATCAGACACCAACTCCCCTGGTGAATGCCACTGACGAACCGACTGCCATTCCCGCTGTGCTGCACCGACAGCTCATCGTTGGATATGTTTGCAAGACAATCTACGACCAGATCGAACTCGGTTTGTCCGGGCCTAAGGTGGATACGGCCAACTACACACGGATGTTTAACAACGGGCTGGTTCAACTGGTCGAGCTTATCCCCAACGACAACCTGCCTGACTACCACGATTATGAGGACCTATAAATGACACCGGAAGAAAAGAACGTGTTCAAACATGAAATCCTTAGAGAGGTCGCCCTGACAATTCCCGACATCATCGGAAATTTGCTTATGGAGGTTGAGGCCTTAAAAAACATTAAACAGGATTTCTACAAGAAACACCCGGAGTTCAATGACAGGAAAGACGTTGTCAGTCGTGTGATCGCAGAGATGGGTGGCAATGACCCCCGTGCAGATCTTGACGATATCTTCAAACGGGCTCCCGCTGAGATCCGTAGGCACCTTGACACCCTGGAAAACTGTGATCTGAGCAAGGTCGATATGAATCCTGATCGTAGCTTTGAGAAGATCATATCACCCTCGATAACTCAAGCCGGGACAAACGGAGCGCTCTAATGGGGCAGATTTCAAAAAAAATAACAAACCTTCATAAAGGCTTGCGCCCGTCGAAAAGGGAGAGTCGGAACTCCGGGTATCTCATTAAATGCGACGGGGTTGTAGGGCGTGACGGTGTTCTTCAGGCCCTGGACCAAGTAACCCGGATGGCGACTGACATCATCACTGATCCTTTCCCTTATCCGCAAATTTTTACCAGCGAAAAGGTGATTGTCGTTGCAGGCCAAACCAAAATTTATGAGTGGGACGGTGCAGCGTTGGTTGAAAAGCTGACCGTTACCGCAGGCCAGACCTGGAGGGGGTTTGGTAGTCATCACTTTTTCTACATGAGCAACGGCAAGGTCGCTGTTGTGCGCGACCCTCTCACTTTTGAGTATACAATCACGACAGAGCAGCCTGTTGCATCAGCAATCTGTGATTATAACAGTCAGGCGATCATCGGTTCGCCAGGGGTGGAAATATGAAAAAAATACTGAACGTACTGCTTGTTTTATCACTTCTCGTCGGCTTTGCGGGGATGGCTGATGCCGCCCGGACGAAACCAGGAATCATCACGTTTTATTCTGGCCTGACCGGTGGGGCCACGGGTGCATTGGATGCTCAGACAGCGCCAGGCGGCAATTGGGTTGATGGGGATCAGGCATATGGAACTGTCAGTGGTGTTTTTTATGTCTACCAGATGGACACGGACAACGCCGGGACGGAAAGTACGGTAGCGCCCTGGAGTATTATTGACCCGGACAACGAAACCAGTGATGAGCGGTGGGTGCTGGTTAAGACATACGGCGGGGATTTTACATTTGTTCAAGCAGGAAGGAATGCCGTCCAGACGATCAGCCCAGCTACCTTTACAACCATCGTCTACAACTATGAATACGAAGATGTTTTAAACGAATTCGACACAAGTACGGGCATTTTTACAGCCAAACACGCAGGGGTTTATAATGTGAGCGTATATGGCCTTTTTGACAATGCCTCTTGGACTACACCGCAGCACATACGGGTTACTGTCACCCGGTCAGTTACAAGCCCTACATCCTTTTATATTGCGCGAACGGTTCTACCAACGTCCACCTTTTATGCCCCATTTAACGGAAGTGCAAGCGTCAAATTAGCCGCAGGCGAGACACTTCAAATACGACTTGAACAAAATAACGCCAGTAGCAGAAACCTTTTGGCGAGTTCCTCAGAAAATGTGCTGATTATTTCAAGGGAATACTAATCCCATGTCTGACTCAATCTTCATAGACGGCGATGCCACTTGGTTTGACGGCGACGCAACCTGGGACAAAGGCAAAGCCCTGAAGCTTTCCATCCCGGCGTCCAAGATCGATGCCGACCTGACTGATTTCCCGGTTGTGGTTAATCTGGGGGAGAGCGTCGGCGCTTCCCGGCAGGATGTGGATGATGATTTTACCAGGGATGATGGCAGTCCTCCTGATCCTGTGTTGTGGGATCTTGCATCAGGTTCCGTGTCAAACGGTTCAATAGACATTAATGGAAACCAAGTAAGATTTATACAGCAATTGGCAGCTTCTGGGCCATCGTACAATTATGTTCTTTCAAATTTTAAGTTTAGAGGCGATTTCGATGTCGAGGTCGGCTTTGGTTATGCGGTAAATAAAGTCGGAGTTTATCAATTATTCTGTTTGTTCGACTATCCGGGGACGTATGTTGGAGCGTTACAAAACCAATTTATCAGTCGAATAAGTTATGGAACTTCAGAATTTGATACATTAGGGAAAACCTGGGGTGCCTTTAGAATTATAAGAACAGGCACATCTATCGTTTTTCAAGGAAAAATCGAATCAGGTTCTTTTGTTACTTTGCTTTCTGGGACATTGCCGGACGCAAGGGATACAGGGATAAAATTTGGAATGGAGGGATGGAACGCTGATTCTTCCTCCAGCACAACAGTTTTTGATAATTTCATTGTCAACTCCGGCACCATAGTCTGGCCAAACGGTGATCCGGGCAAGATCGATGCCAGCCATTTTTTCAGTGAGCTTGAGTATCCGGTTGATGATGATTTTACCGGGACTAATGGGGATGCGCCGGACAGTGTGCGGTGGGAAGCGGAGACTCCAGCCAAATGGACGATTCAAGACGGAAAACTTCAATGCGTGGCCACAGATACTTGGGAGTATTTGTCAACTGGATTTTATCTATTAGGAAATTTTGATGTAGAGGTTGAATTCGATTGTTCTGATGCATTATCTTCTGGAGAGTGGCATGATAGAATATGGATGCAGTCAACGACTTCGGTAGACCAAGCCCTGTTTATGGGCAGATCCTATTACAACGCTACCAATATGTATTTGTCAAATTCAAGAGAGGCTTCTGTTTGGGATTCAGCGATTCAGACGGCCTCATCTGATACTACTGGTAAAATTAGGGTTGCAAGGGTTGGAAATGTTGTAACGGGCTATTATTGGAATGGATCAAGCTGGGTGTCTCAAGCGACCAAAACATTTGGGTCTGCTGAAGTCCTTCAGTTGTATTTAATAACAAGTGCAGATGGTGGCGGTAGCACGAATTTCTTATTCGACAACTTCACCGTCAACTCCGCAGATGCCATCATCTGGCCCAACGGAGAACCCAACCGGAAAAAGGTCCGGTTCACGCCGAGCGACAAGTCGGCGCAGTATTACGCTGAGATCGAGCCGGGGGCAAATTTCAGTCAGAAAAAAGCCGTCTACCATGTCAAGGTGCCGAGCATCCTGGCAGCGTCCGGGTTTGAGGGGTATCTGTTTCTTGACTCCACGTTTGATGATTCGGCGTATATCGGAGATACCGGGGATGCAGCGGCCCAGGCGGTGTGGGATTCCAATTTTAAAGCCGTCTATCACATGGCTCAAGATCCGAGCGGTGGTACTGACTGTATTAAGGATTCAACCTCCAATGCCAACCACGGGACGCCTCAAGGGTCAATGACCAGTGCGGATCTGGTGGATGGAGAGGTCGGCAAGGCGATTGATTTTGATGGGGTGGATGATCGGATAGATATTGGTGATATAGATATATCCAACCAAATCACGCTTGAGGCTTTAATTGACATTACCGCCTATTCATCTGGGAATGGGCATGCGATGGTAAAAGCAAATTCGTTTATTCTAAAAACAAACCAATTTTCAAATAATAATTATCCGAGATTTCAGCTTTATGATGGATCTGGATGGAACACCCTTGAGGATACCTCCGCTTTATCATTAGGCAATTTACATCATTTTGTTGGCACATGGGATGGGTCTACAATGAGAATGTATGTGAATGGGGTGGATATCGGCACAACAGTTTCTTTTAGTGGATCAATCAATCAAAATGATGAGGTCGTAAACATAGGGGCATATCAATCATTAGTAAACACTTTTTTCCAAGGCAAAATGGGGTTTTCTGCTATCGCTAATATCGCCAGATCAGCCGCATGGATCAAAGCCACCAGCTACTCCCTGCACGACAACCTGATCACCTTTGAGCAGAGTGCGGAGCCGTATGCAACCCCATGCGAGACGCCAGTATTTGACCCGGTGGCAGGGGAGTACCTGAACTCCCAGACAATCGCAATCACTTGCGCGACTGCCGGTGCCACGATCCATTATACGACCGACGGGACCGATCCGACGGTCAGTGATCCGGCCTATTCCAGCCCGATTGCCATTTCCCATGGAATGACACTCAAGGCGATTGCTGCCGCCGACGGTCATCTGGATTCAGAGATTGCATCGGCAACCTATACCGTCCCCCAGACCGCTGCCCCAACGGTTTACCCGGCAGCAGGGACTTATACGATTGGGACACCGATCCAGTTGTTCCAGGCCGAGGTCGGCCAGAAATTTTACTACACCACGGACGGCAGCACCCCCACAACATCATCAACGCTCTATACCGGGCCGTTGTCTCTCACTGCGGATATGACCCTGAAGGTTCTGACAACCAGATCCGGTTACCGGGATGCGGATGTTTTGACCGCTGCATTTTTAGTCAAGGCACCTCAAGAGTGGAACGAGTTCCGCAACCTTGGCCCTGATGCCTGGAATTTTACTGAGCAGCCGGACAAATGGGGATACCTGAACAATCCCAGATGGACGGCCAGCCCGGCACACGACAACCAGCACCTTCCCTGCGGTCATTGGCACAAGAGGCCGAAACCGAGTGGGTCAGCAGAGGCAACCGTTGAGGTGGAGGGTGTGTTTCCCGGCGAATGGGTGGCAGCGGTTTCCGAGCTATCACGGCCATATATCTATGTGTATGACATAGATGCTTATCAGGTTGTCAAGATCGATGTCTCGACAACCAATCCGACTATCGTTGACTGGTTGGTTATCAACGATGCTGATTATATTCTGGACTATGACCGGGGGTATGGCATCCCCGGATCTCAGAGAGGTGGTTACTGCATTTCAAAAGAGGATGGTGTCCTCTGGTACTTGTTCCGCAATCCAAGTAATGGTGATGTCAGGGTTGTCAGCGTGGATATCACAGGCGAGTGGATGTCCATCAAAAAATCAACTGTTCATGCTTCGCTTATGGCTATCAGTGTAACCGAAGCAAATTATGACAATAAATCCAACGGATACGAAAGAATCAATGATGCAGCAGGTACAGACAGCGTTGTTTTTTTTCCAACCAACAAGAGATCCTTGCGAGTCTTCAAGTTTGATTCTGATCATAACTTGACCGTGAAAGATTGGGGCATGGCAATCCAGACCTATGCCGAATCAATCTCAACGTGCGATATTAAGCTGTCTGTAAACCGTATCAACTTTGTTTTTACACGAGATCCTTTTATAACCATCTATTTCAGAGTTTGTGATTTCAGTTTCAATGTGGTCAGTAACAATACCGAACCCGAAGGCGGGTCAGACCCTGGAGCTTGGCAGAACTTATATCGTTGGGATGATACCTATGACTTTCATTTTCATCATCGGGCATATTGGCCTGCAAACGGCATCCTCTGGCGGGGAGATGATTTCGGGGCGCATTGGCCTCGGAACTTTATTCAGACTCAGCAGTATGTGCAAAGTTATTGCGGATCAAATGCAACTCACTATTTCTTTGTAAAACACGACAACGAAGATCCGATTAAAGAGTATCGGCTTGTAAGGGCAGAGAAGAAGCCAATCACTTCACAGGCAGAACCCTATATCGAGGTTGATGTTGAATGGTATTGTGGATTTTCTGACGGGCTTGCAGCGACCAAATCCACATCGACATTCAATCGGTCGGCTGGGAAATCTTGTATTTTTAAGTACCGGGCCAGCGAGAACAAGAATTATATATCTACGTTTAACCAGAGTCTTGGCCTTGTCTCAAGCATCGGGCTGAACTCTGGATCAAAAATCACAACCGTACAGACGATTGTTCATGCCTTCCCAGGCCAAGAAACCGATAACGAACCACAGGTTTGGGCGCTGCCGGGTTCAACATATGACAAGAAAAACAATAAATAGGAGAAAAATGCTATGGCTACAAGATGGACTCAAAATGCTCTGTATCTACTGATGAAGGGTGAGATAGATCTTGAATCGGATACTCTCATCTGGATTCTGATGGATACGGGCTTTACGTTCAACCAGGCTTCGCACCATGTATATTCAGATGTCTCAGGTTCAGAGCTTGCTACCGGGGCAGGATATACGCAAAAAACAAAAGAGGCGGAGGGTGTTTCCCTTGTTAGAAACGACACGTTATTTAAGCCGGTTATAACCTGGTCAAACGCTGCCTGGACGGCGTCGGGATCAGCAATTGGACCAAGTCCCGGAGCATTCCTCCTGGATGACACACATGCAGACGATCCCCTGCTGTTTTATGTGGACTTCGGAGGAGAGGGCAGCGAACCAGATGGCGGGGTTTTCACAATAGCCAATCCGACAGCAGAAATAGTCACATACTACTAAAATGGCTACCACGTTTGAAGCAGGCACAGCGAGTGCCATGGCCGTCGTAAAGGCAGTGAGATTGACCACTCCTGCCGAGCGGAACCCAGATCTGGACATCGTATTCGATTGTCTGTCATATGATCAAACAGGGGCTTATCGCCAGGGCGTCCCGTCCGCTTATGCCACTGCGTCAGGGTCCATCCCCTTTGTGGATTTTGAAACAACCGCCACAGCAAGAGCAAATATATCCGCTTCGCTTGTGACCAGTTTGGTTGTCAGTGAGGCGGTTGTTACGGCGGCGGCAAAGGCGAGTGCCACGCTAATCCTCCAGGGCGGGGACCTAAGCAACTGGGTGAAGTGGTCAGACATCGGCAATCTTGATTTTGAGATAGGATTGGACAACATCGCCGGGGAAATGCCAATGGATTGGAAAGGCATGACTCATGCGATACGCAAATTGTCTACCCGGATTGTCGTTATGGGGGATGGCGGGGTTTCTTTCCTCAACCCTGTTGAAAACAAGTTTGGCCTTAAGACAATTCATCATACGGGGTTGTATTCCAGGGATGCCTCCGCTGGTGATGACACGGTCCACTACTTCGTCGATAAAACCGCGAACCTGTTTGAAATTGGTTTCAGTCAGAAGACGCTGGATCACCGGAAAAAAAAGCTTGGTTACTCGGAGTTTCTTTCAAATCTTACCGATCCCGTTCTCACTTTGGATGTAGAGAACCAGTTACTTTATCTATGTGATGGGACCATCGGCTATGTGTACTCAATTGAAGATGGGAGCATGGGCTCCGGGCCAGCAAACATCACCGGGATCGGGTATCAGAACGGCGTGGCTTATACGACGGCATCAGGCCAGATAGATATCCCTGTTTTTGAAATATGCACGGATATTTATGATTACGGCACACGAAAGAACAAAACCATTTACCAACTTGAATTCGGGACAAATTTGGGCGGAACGCTACAGGCATCGGTGGATTACCGGCGTGATATTACGGGAACTTTCGTCACAACTCCGTGGAAGAACGTCCATGAGAAGGGAACGGTTAAGATTGTTGCAAGGGGTGGGGAGTTTCGGTTGAGAGCCCGTTTGTCAACATATGAGTACTTTGAACTCGATTACATAAGAGTCCGAGGAATAACCCATATACACTGAGGATTTCCAATGATCGTAAGAGTTTTAGCATCAAAAATTAAGCATGCCTGGGGGTTGATCGCAAGTGTGGTGACCCAGGTTGACGGCGTTAAGGAACAGGACCGGGAGGCATATCTGACAGAATTGCTATATGCCTTACTGAACAATCGGGCGCAGTGTCATCTTAGGCTGGGACCGAATGAAGTCAAGACCCTGGTGATCACACGTTTCCCGGTGGACAGAATCACTGGAGAGAAACAATTGCTGTTACAGTCTTACTACGCCTTTGAGAAGAGTGACGATAACGAATGGGCGGAGAATATGCAGTATGCAGTTGATCTTGCAAAAAAAGAGGGTTGCACCAAGGTCATCTTTAACTCCCTGAATCCTAAGATATTGGAAATGGCAAATAGGTTCAATTTCAAAGAGGATTACCGGATGTATAGTGTGGATATAGGAGGTGCATGATGGGTGGCAGCAGCGGAGGAGGCGGCGGTGACCAGCGGACAGAGGTCAGATACGCTCCATATGTAGAAAACAATCACCAAAAGTTTTTGAATGCAGTGGCCGCATTCAGGGAAAGCCTTACCGGCGACTCTCCGTTTGGGTCATATGATCCAATGATAATTGACCTGGCCTTTTTTGGGACGGGGTACAATATAGTCAGCTACCCGACGCTGTGGGATATGTTTGGCAAGTTCGGAGCGGGGCTTGATATCGATACCTTACGATCTCAGATCTTTCAAAATACAGTCAACGGTCCTGAGGTCAATAACTTAGTATTGGCGGAATCCGACCTTTTAGATGATGACGTTCAGGCCAGATCACTGCCTCGTCTCAAGCTGGGAGCCCGAAATATCAATGCAGTTTTGGGAACCAACTTCAGGGTTGAGAAAGCTCTTGTCGAGAGCGCAAGAGTCAAGTCTCTTGCTAAATTCAGTGCTGAACTGAAATACAGGTTGATCCCTGTTGCTTCGGATAATTGGAAAACGCACCTGACATGGAATAAAGATGTTGTCCGGTTATATGCAGAACTGATTAAGCTCTATTACTCCGCCCGAATGGATGGTGATGAACATAACTATTCAATGGCTGCAAAACATAAACTGTGGCCCTTTACCGTCCTTGAATATGAAAGGGCTGCACTTGGAGCCCTCCAGGGAGCCCGTACAACATCTGGACAGGTGGCTGGGTCATCTACTGCCGGTAAGGCTATCGGAGGGGCTTTGGGGGGTGCAGCAGCAGCCAGTATGATGGGGGCAAGCATGACAGGTGCCGGGCTAGCTGGCCCTTGGGGATTAGCATTAGGTGCCGGTATTGGGCTTGCGTCAACGTTTTTATAGGAAAGGGGGTATTGGCAATGGGTTTTCAAGGATATGGCTCTTTAGAAATTGATCCTATCAGAAGGAAAAGGAGAATTCGGGAATATGGTGATCCTGGATTTGTTGAACCAGGAACGCAGAAATTCGGGCCTCGAATTGTCCGTGGTGGGGCCGGTGTCGCCAAACCCCCTGGTAACAAGCAGCTCGTAGTAGAAACGCCTCCTGCGGTCGTGAGAAAAACGCCAGCGGATGTCGTTTCGGGTAAACCTGGGGTGAATCCCGCTATGGCTTATTGGAAGGAACCGGTTTTCGGAGATGTCCCACGGGATCGGTTTTCTCTCATGGCTGGCATGGTGGCAAATGCCCTTGCGCCGGATACCGCTATAGGTCGGCTCGGAGGGCAAATTAGCCAACTCGCAGGAACGATGTATAAGGAGCGGGTCGATCAGGAGCGTGATGACCAGAGATGGAATAGGGAGGTCACCCGTGATGATGCGGTCATAGACGATAACCGGGAATATCAGGATACACTTTATAAACGGTCAAGACAGGATAAGCTGTCCGATTATGACAGGACCCGAAGGGATCAGCTATCAGACTATGAACGGGAACGGGAGGATCGACTGGCAGACAAAAGTTCTGACCGGGAGTTCAGAATCGAGCGGGAGGATGAGGTTTACACAAGGAACCGGGAAGATCGGCTGGCTGATGAGGAGACCAAATTCGGGCGGCTAAAACCCTACAAGGATGCAAATAAGAATTACACCGAGGCCCTGACCGGACAGGTCGGCAAAGACAAAGGAAGGGCATCCAGCAAAGACAACGGATACAAGGTCTATCAGGACTCTCAAAAAGCCTGGGAGTCTGGAGTGGAGGAGTTCAAGCAATCCGATGAATATTTCAACCTCCCTGATTCTGAGAAGGCCGATGCAGCTAGAAAAGCCGGAGACAGAAAGGCTTTTGAATATACTATCGGATGGGAAAATGCCAGGGCGAGACAATCCGGCCAGGGGAACAAATGGCAGAGGAAGCATAGTAAGACAACCGGAAAAACCTATTGGAAGGATAACTCAAAGGGAGGCCAGATCTATGACGAATATGGCTATCCTGTAACAGTCAAGAAAAGACCTCCAAAACCGAAGCCGCTAAGGGGCAGCGCACGCACCGTACCAACGAATCCTCTTTTCTAAGGGCAGGACAATGACTGATAATTTTATATATGAAGATGACCTTGAAGACGCAATCGAATCATTCGATGATGATACCGGGGTCGTCTATGAGGATGACCTGGCCGATGGTTGGGGGAGTGGCAAGCCTCGGTCAACACCCGATTCCGTGGCCGTTACGCCTGACTCTGGCTCTGGTCGCCCCAAACGGACACTGCTTGATTATCCGAAGGATTTTCTGAGGACTGCTTCAAAAGGTTTCATGGCTGTCGGTGAATCAGCCCTTGGTCTGATTGATTTGGGTACAGGTGGCCGGGCGGGTAAATATCTGGAAGATACTGGTGTTTCCTTTGGTGAGGCGAAAGAGATAGTTGAGGAGAGATACTCTCCGGCTCAAAAGGCCGCAAACCTGGAGGTATCGCAGGCCGACGGGTTTATAGATACGGCCAAGGCCGCAATTAAGAACCCATCTACTATTTTTCATGCAGTAGTAGAATCGGCACCGCTCATAGTGTCTGGTGGGGCTGCTGGAAGGGGTGTAAGTGCAGTGTCTAAGCTGCCCCCCTGGATCGCTGCTGCTATTGGCGAGGGGCTTGTTGGCGGTGGCCTGGCAGCAGAGGAGATCCGTCAGGAATCCGAAGATGGTTTACTTTCTCCGACCCAACGACTCCAGGCGGTTGGATCTGGAGCTGGTACTGCATTGTTTGGAGCCGTGGGCGGTCGAGTCGCAAAACGCTTTGGCCTTGACGATATCGATACATTCCTGGTTCAAGGCAAGTCTCAGGCCGAAGGAGCCGTAAAGAAATCATTTGCAAAAACCACGCAGGAAGTAGCAAAACGACTGATCCTGGGTGGTGTTACTGAAGGTGTGTTGGAAGAGCTGCCGCAGTCAGTCCAGGAGCAGATCTGGATGAATGCTGCTACCGGGAAACCTTTGGGTGAAGGTGTGCCGAACGCTGCCGCCATGGGGCTTCTAACTGGTGCCGCTATGGGATCTGGAATGAACCTGGCTACCATGGGCGGCGGATCTAAGGTTGACACAAGCAACCTGCCATTTAAGCACATCAAAGAATTAACAAACGGTCTTTCAGAAAATGATGCCCAGCTCGTTGCTGGGGCATACCTCGGATTACACTCGGATGGGAAAGATTCTTTGTCCGTGGAGGATGTCCAGACCCTCGCACTCACGGAGGGCTTTGAACATTTGGTGCATGAATTCGGGAGGATCATCATTGACTATGAAAGCAGACAAGCATTGCTTCAGCAAGGCATTGATAACCCGGATCTACTGCAAGCATACTCTGATGTTAATCTTTTGAAAAAACGGATCGAGAATCTTGAGTCGGTAAAGAAGCCGTCAGCAAGGCAGAAGGAATCACTATTACAGGCCCAGGATGAATTTAACAAGAGGATGGAAGTCCTCCTGGCAGATCCCGATTACATCAGGGCTCAGAAAGAAGAAATCAACCGCAGGAAAGTCAACATATCTCAGATTAAAAATCCATCCGAACGGACTCAGCAGGTCTACCGGGAATTGACTGAGGAAGAGGCCTTTTTGGATGAACAGGAGAGATTGAACGGTGAAAGCATAGATCCAAATGAAGGCCCAAAACAAGCCGATACAGAGACGTTACCCGAAGACGGGGGTGTTATCCCTCAGAAACAGGCCAGATTGGACCAGATCAAGAAGGACCTGGTCGATGAGTACGTCCCGGAAAACAAGAGAAAAGTATATGAAGAGAGATTGGCCCAGGCCGAACCGGATCTCATGGATAAGGTTGCCGAAAAGTATGCTGAAATAGAAGACCGGTTACAGGCTCGATTGGAATCAGGATCAAAGAATGATGGTCCCAGCGGATACCAGGCAAATCTCAGAGGATTGCTGAGCAGTGCAACAGCCGGTACTCAGGTATTGGCAACGGCCAGGGAGTCTTCTCCGCACCGGATAGAATATGCACACAAGCTTTTGCAAGATTTCATCAATGAGGATCTGAACCAATCGAAGTACAATCCGATTGATATTGAGAATGCTCCGCCAGGTGAGTCTATAACCGCTAAAAATGGGCGGAAGGTCACCAATCGCAGAATTGAAAACGGTATTGGCCGAGCTGTTGTATGGAGTTACGACGGGACTGAACCGTCCTATTGGGAAACGGCCCGACGAACCAAACATGGCCGGATCGCTACAGGTATTGGCAACACCGAACAGGAAGCACTGGAAGCCCTTGAAAAACAGGTGGCTGATTTTGAACAGTTCCATTATGAAGTTAATGAAAAGCAGTATACCCCGAAAGAACTGGACGGTTTAAAAAATCTTCAACTTCGTTCTATCGCTCATGCCAGAAATATTGAAAAGTGGGATACGGCCCGGATTGCCACCCTGAAAAAGGCAATTCTGGGAAGCCAGAAGGAGATCAGTGGGAACAAGACCGGAGATGTCCAGGCTTCACTGGAAAAGAAGTTAGGTAAGAAAGCGGTAAGAAATCTGACGAAGTCCGGTCGAGTGAAAATGCTCCAGTCTGAGGCGGAGATCCAGGATGAACTGAGGAGCATGACCCAGGAACAGTTGAACAGTATCAACATCAAAGGTACTGAGGGGTTTTATTATAAGGGGACTGTTTACCTTATTGCTGACAACATACAGGATGCGGATCATGCCTGGTCGATTTTTCGACATGAACTGGGCGTCCACGCCGGACTGAGAGGATTGCTGGGTTCCAGATTTAAAGCGGTTATGGCACAGGTGGAGCAGTTGGTGCGGATTGGAAATAAGCCGATGTTGAAAGCCCGGCAAAGAGCCATGGATGCCGAAACGCCAGCCGAAAGCCTGACTGAGGAAACACTAGCATACTGGATGAATGATCCGGCCAGTCAGAAGACATCTCTTTATAAAAAGGTTGTCGCAGCAATCCGGGCTTGGGCATACCGGACGGGGTTCCAGATAAACCTGACACCGGCAGATATGTCTGCTTTGGTTGATGCTTCAATCAGGAAGGAAGTAAAGCAAGAGAATAACAGGACAGGTACCGGTGGCATGAAGCTCTCTAAGCAGATTCCGAAAACAGATCCTGTCCAAGTCGCAGTCAATGACCGTATCGATGAGAAGTACAAAGACATCATCGATCTACCAGAAAGCAATGCTCCCCATAAAATTTACCAGGGCATTGTGGACGGGACCATATTGCCATCTGCGGTTGACAGCCATCTCAAAAAGGTCCAGAATAAGGAGACTGCCCTGTCTGACATCCAGGCTGCGGTTGCAGACAGACTCGGTGATTTGAAGGAGACGTATCGGTATGAGTCATTCGAAGAAGGAAAGGCAATTGAAAAACAGATCGACGCAATCCTTGCCGTCGTCGAAAAGCATCAAGTATCCAGAGACGCCCTGTCAGATCAAAGTTCCAAAGGAAAAATTCCAGGGGAAACCCGGAGAATATCCAAAGATTCAAGAATAGCCCCTCCGCCCCAACCTCAATTCAGTAAAAAAGGAGTGGCACCGACCACAGTCACATTTGAGGTTGCACCGAATCCTGACAATAAAGAGTTGTTGTCCAGATGGAACAAACTGGATCAGGGCAGTCGGGCTGAGGTGACCAGCTTAATATCCGAAGAGATCACTCCCCAGGTGTCGGAATTGTTCGGCATAACAGGAGAAGTCCAGAACCAGATTGGCGGTTTTGAGGGTGAAACAAATCCGTCTTCAGGCATTCTTGTATCAGAGCCGAGCCGGGCTGTCGAGTTCGCCAAAGCCATGGGGTATGTGTATTCTCAGAAAGCCATGGTCGTGACTTCCAACCGTCGAATTCCTGGGACCGATCCAGCCGGTGTCGTGACAATTGATTTGCCTGACGGGTATAATGTTGACGATATCAATAACTTATATTATAATTTACATTCATTAGAAAGTCAGGGAGCCAAACTGGTTGATGGTCACACTACAACCAAGGGTCGAATGGCGATTCTTAATTTCACTGGGCTGAGCAACCCTGAACTGGCAAACACCATTGTAGATCATCTTAACCAGACAAAGCCAGATGAAGACTTTACGGTCAAATCAGGTCAGATTTATTCAGCTTATATAACAGAGGGAGAATACGGTTATGGTAGCCAAGTATCTGGGCGAACAACCAATCGAGCCGGGTCATCCGTTTTACGGGACGCAGACGCACTTCGCACAAGGGCAACTGAAAGGCTTGAAGAAGAACTCCGAAAAAGGGAAAACAGCGGACCAGAATTCTCCCGACAAGCTGGATCAGTCAATAGAGGAATTCCTGGCACCGGGCGGACAGATGGAACAAGAGATACGCCAGCAGTGGACGGGCAAGGGCGAACCCGGCTCACCCACTGGAGTCGAACCGAAGGAATCCAAGAGTTAGACCCCTCCTATCACGGGCAAGGTTACCGTGGTGCTGAATCCAAACGCAAAGAGGCTGACCCTGATAACTGGGTTGACCGCACCTTTTATGGTGTATCCGTCGATGAAGGTGGCGGATATAAGAGAGAACCAGGCCTTGGTTCCATTCGTTACGAAACATCAATTCCCATAGAACAGTTATACGATCTGGCCGCAGATCCTGACGGGCTTAAAGAGAAGGTCCGCCAGACAATGGCAGAGAATCCTTTTGCCGAACCCATTAACGTTTACGAAAAAGTCATTAAAGAGGCCGGGCATGGCGGCTACTGGGTCAAACATCCTATGGGCCTTGTCGCATCTGTTTTCAAAAAACTTAAGGTCCAGCCAGCCGCACAGGTTCCTAAATTCTCCAAAAAAGAAAAAGACCCCCCGAACAATGTCGTCCCTCTGGTCACCAAACCGATGCGTGACTTCCACAAAAAGTTTATGAAGAAAGTAAACAACGGAGTCAAGGAACGCATCCAGAAAATCAAAGACAACGCTCACCAGTACGAATGGGATAAGGGCGATAAAATCCGGTCTAAGAAGACCGGGCGGATTTATGAGATTAAGGCCCGTTATATGGACAACCATGACAGGGCCTTGTACCTGTACCGCAGCGCTGACGGAAGCCAGGAAGGCACCTTCTATGCTGATCTGTCTCATAAAGAATTCGATAAGATGGGTGAGCTGAAGCCGCTGTTCAGCAAGGC
>Ga0099850_1000443_pt1 | contig 18692 bp, 25 predicted proteins | sample CB_VirMetaG_5_FD_79182 | JGI IMG/M metagenome (GOLD analysis project Ga0099850, IMG submission 79182) | Freshwater to marine saline gradient viral communities from Chesapeake Bay - CB_1508_1D Viral MetaG | ecosystem: Environmental > Aquatic > Marine > Coastal | place: USA: Chesapeake Bay... | reverse complement strand
TTGAACGTAATATACGTAATAAAAATATAGTTTTTGCAATGACTACTGCATATAGTAAAAAAACTGCAGGTGGTAATGTATTTAATAGAGACAATGATATATTTGATGATAGCAATACTTCAAATGATATACCTGAAGGACATGAACCAGAATTTATTAAATACCTAAATAAATATTTTGGAATAAAAAAACGTGCATCACTAATCAATTTATATTCTAAAGAATATAATGTTCAATTCCCTGATAGTATGTTTAAAATTATACATAAGCTTGCTATCCAAGCATTTAGAAAATATGTGTATGTGTATGAAAAAAATCCAGAAGATACATTAGATACTGAATTATTAATTGAAATATTTAATCAAGAATATAAAAATTATTTAAAAAGCTCAAAATCTGAAGAATATGTTAAAAATACAAAAATTCCAGATGAAAAAGAAATTGGGGCAGATGCATAATGGGAAAAAACTTTGAATCTCCTGTAAAAATATTTAATGATTTTAAATATAAATTTAAAGAACGTTCTGAATTAGAAGAGCGATTAAATATGTATTATGGATCTTCTAAATTTATACAGGAATTATCTTTAGAATCTAAAATATATGAAAGCAACGCATTTGGGAGTTTATTTTCTTTTTTACCGGCTAGAATATATACATTTGATTATGTATATATGAATGACAGTAAAATGAGAAACTGTGTCGATTTTAGACCTATGGTTCTTGTTAAAGAAGATTATTTAAAAGATGGAGATTATAGGGTAAAAGGTTTTAATATTAATTTTTTACCTAAAGAATATAAAGTTCAATTAATGGAATTATATACACAATTTTTTAGTAATGAATTAGATCGTGATATACAAATGTTAAATGAATCTAAAACTAGTATTACGATATATGATAAAAAAAGAATAGACGATTTCTTTTTAGCAGTTGAAAGATATTTACCAAAAGTTTATAATTCTATGAGAATTTGGAGTAAATCTCAGATTCCAAGAAAAAATGTAAAATTTGTTAAACTTCAAGACTATGATAAAATTTTTGAATATTCTGGATTTGTTAGAACTATAAAAGGTAAGCACTGGAGAACTATTCAAACAGAAACTATAAGTTAATATGGCAGGATTTAGAAGTACAAATAATAATGATGTTAATAATATATTTAATTCTTTAAAAGGCCCTTTAAGAAAAATTATTAGGGCTGGTCAAGATTATGAAGATTTAATTGTTAGACAAAAATTAGGACTTGGTCGAAATGAGGCAATGCTTTTACAAAGTGGGTCTACATTAGACGAAGAATCTTTTTTTATAGCTAGGTCTGCTGATATTAATCAAAATATGAAAGCCATTGGCTTTTATCAAAAAGATTATCCTGGTCAATGTGATTTTTTAAATAAAATGGCAGCACATCGTGAAATATCTAAATTATTAGATATTGTTTCAGATGAAGCTATAGTTTATGATGAACAAAATTATTTTGCAAAGCCAAATTTAGGTGTTCTAACAGATCTTAATAAAGAACATGAAGATGATATTAAAAAAAGCGTGATTGAAAATTTTGATCACATTTATTCTATAGTATTTGGTTTTAATCAAGGTAATACTGCATGGAGATATTTTAGAAAATATTTAGTAGAAGGTATTTTAGCATTTGAACTTGTATATGATAGATATGGTCAAAAAATAATTAAAGCGATTGAATTAGATGCTGCAAAAATAGTACCTTCGGTTATAGATTTAGATGGTATACAAACTCGTGTATGGATACAATATCCAGAAGATACACAAATGAAAAGAATTATACCAGATACTCATATTATTTATATTGCACATGGTAAATCTCAAAATTTTTCTGAAATTTCATATGTACAATCAATGATAAGAAGTTTCAATTTATATAGAACTATTGAAAATGTTGCAGTTATTTGGACTATAATGCATGCTTCTTTTAGATTGAAAATGATTGTACCTGTTGCAGGATCAAGACAAAAAAATGAAGAAGCTGTTGGTCAACTTATTGCAAGATACCGTGAAGAAATTATAATAGATGATCAATCAGGTGAAGTAAGAATTGATGGGAATCCAAGTTTAAATTTATTTAGAAATTATGCTATTGGCTCTAAGAATGGTCAACAAACTGAAATAGAATCTTTAAAATTTGAAGGATATGATCTTTCAAATCCAGAATTGCTTAAATATTGGCGTGATAAACTTTGGGAAGATTCACAAATACCATTTACAAGATTGCAAAAAGATGCGTCGTCTACATTTATTTCAGGTGTAGATGGTATGGAAAGAGATGAAATTCAATTTTCAAGATTTGTAAATAGACTAAGATCTGATTTTCAAGAACTTTTAATAAAACCATTAGTACTTCAAATGTTTTTAGATTATCCAGAAATTAATGGTGACCAATATTTTAAATCAAAAATAGGTATTAAATTTAATTCGGATAACGTATTTGAAGAACTTAGAATTAGAGATACTGCAAATAAAAAATTAGAATTTATAAAAGGATTGCTTGATATACAAGATTCAGAAGGTAAACCATATTTTGATATTGATTATATCATGGAAGAACATGGTCCTTTTGATTATGATTTTCTAGAAAGAAATAAGAAAAAGAAAAAAGAAAAAGAAGATTCTGGTGAAGATGCCGCCGGTGATGATGTTGCTGGTGATGATATAACATTAGACACTGAAACAACTGAAACAGCTGAAGACACTGGGATAGAAGAAACTCCAGAAGAAGTTGAATAATAAATATATACATTAAAATAATAAATATTTATAATTATGAATAATAGAAAATACATTCCACTTTTTGAAAATTGGTGTGAACAACTTCAAAATACTGAAAAAATTAATGAAGCAATACTTAATAAAGATTTATCAAGAACTTTAGATATTGTTTCTAGTTATTTAACCAAAGCTCTTGGAGAAACTGTAATACACGATAAAAAATTTGAGCACATTAAACAAGATGGTTCAAAAGAATACAAAGGTGTTAGATTTGTAAGTTTATCTGGTAACGTTTGGAGATTGAATTGGTTGCCTACAAATTCAAATAATAGTTCAGCAATTGCAAATGTTGATTTTTGGTTTTCTGATAAACCGGTGCCTGATTATAAAGTAGATACTACAAGTATGAATATGGTACAAATAGTTGCAATGATAATACATGTTTTAAAGACTAAAGGATTTAAAATAAATCCAGTAGATTTTATAAAATCAACATATAATATTGATTTAGGTTATGATGTTTTAGAATCTGAACAACTTAGAATGTTTGAAAATCTTTCACAAGAAGAAGAAGGTGAATATCAAATATTAAAAGCTAAATGGTATAGAAGAAAAAAAACACCTGGGGTTATGAATCAAGCAGAATCTGAAAGATACATATATTTAGAAATTAAAAAATTAGGATTTGAAGATATTGCTAATGAAAAATTTGGAGTTACCGAAGTGTTAGAGGAAGAAAATGTTGATCCTATTGAAGCCGCACAAATTGAAAGATTGAAATCTAGATTAGAGTCTCAAGATTCTACAGTAGAACAACTTTTTAAAGATATGGATTTTTTAGTTGCATCAGTTATTAGAGGTTTAGATAACTCTTTAATTATTACAGGTTCACCTGGTACTGGAAAGACTACGCGTGTTAAAGAAAATATGGCAAAATTTAATTTAGTGAGAGGCGAAGACTGGAGATTAATTCAAGGTAAAACATCAGCATTAGGTTTATTTAGAACATTGTATGCACATAAAGATGATACAATTTTAGTATTTGATGATTGTGATTCAGTATGGAATACTGAAGATAGTAGAAATATACTTAAAGCTGCATTAGACACATCAGATATTAGAGAAGTTACTTGGTTATCTACTAATACTTTTGATTCTAGAGGTATGTCCGATTTAGATATACATAAAATGTTACAAAAAGGTAGAACACCACAATCTTTTGAAATTACTTCAAGAATTATATTTGTAAGTAATATTACAAGAGATGATTTATTAGCTAATAAAAAATTGGCTGCAATTGTTTCAAGATCTAAATCTATAGATATTACATTATCAGATGACGATATGTTGAATTATATTGAAGCACTAATACCTGATATTGATATTGAATTAGACTTAGATGATAAAATGGAAGTATTTGAAGTAATGAAAACTTCAGTTAAAGCTGGTGTAATTCAAACTGATATTAATATTAGAACATATATTGGTATGTGTAAAGCTAAAATTTTAGCAATGTATATGCCACAAGATGATTCTGAAAATTTCGATTGGGTTAGATTGGCTACAAAATATTCTTAATTATTTCATAAATATTTTAATTATTAATTAGTTGGGTAAAGTGTTAAAAACTTTACCCAACTTTTTTTAAATTTTTTTAAATAAAATTTTTTTATTTGAATTTTTTTTATTAAATTGCATTAACTAATTTATTTAATTATAATAAATATTATAGGATTTTATATGATAGATAAAAATTTAACTGGAGAAAATCATAGATACTTGGAAATTCGTGCTATTTTAAAAGAAATTTATGTCACAAGTCGTAGGATTACGCATAAAGAATTAAAATTAGAAGAATTGAAATTGATAGATAAATTAAGTGGAAGACCAACAGATGAGCACATATTATTAAAAATGGATGTATCTATGAGTAAAGATAAAATGCTATTAGACCATTTGACACGTAAATTACAAGTATTACAGTCTTCTACTGTTGTAGAAGGTTATATGACACCTACACAAGTTTTAGAAGTATTAGATAAAGACAAAACTACTTATTTAAAAAATTAAAATTTTATATTTAAAAATTCTGGGGGAATTATGAAAAATAAAAAAAATGATGTATCATTACATGAATTAGGTTTAATGTATAAAGATACAAAATGCGAAAGGGTGTTTAATCAGATTTATAATAAATTGGAATACCCATTGTTTGAACATATTTATAAAATTCTTAGAGACGTTGAAAATTCAAAAATAGTTAGACAACGTACATTTGAAAAATTATTTTTGAATATTGATGGTTTTAATCCTTCATATAAATTTACAACGTGGATATACGGTATTGCTAAAAATGAAGCATATTATTTTTACAAAACAGAAAAAAAAGATAGATTAATATTTTTAGGAAATATGTTAATAAATGATGATATTGAAGATTATGGAACAGCATTAGACATGCTATTTGATGAAGATGTTGATAATAATTATTTAATAGATAATTATTTGAGTAAAAATGAATATATGCAAAATGAAGATGACGAATTTGAAAATTTATTATTATCAAAAAAATATGGTATCGCTATAGAATGTATTGAATGTTTACCAGAGCAATATTCTATAATATTAAAGGATAAATATATGCACAATATGAAACAAAAAGAAATTGCAGAAAAATATAGTATAAATTTTAATACAGTTAAAACCCGTATTTTTAATGCTACACAAAATATTAAAATTATATATAAAGATAAAATTAATAAAGTATTAGTAGATATTGAAAATGGCAGAGACTAATAAAAATAATACATCTGTAATATATGAGAGTTTAAAAAATTTTTTTTATTGGAATTCTACTTTTATAATTAATATATTTGGTGTTTTTAAAGACATACGAAATTATATTTATTTAAGAAGATCTATTAAAAAAATATCAAAAACTAAAATCTGGAAATCTTTAAAGTTTAAAAGAGATTGGTACGGTATGCCGTATACTGCTATTAATTATACAGAAGATTTTTTTGATTTAGATTTTGAAACTAGAAAAAAATTCGTGGTACGTGATATTGCAGGAGTATTTAAATTATTTGAAGAATATGATTTTTGGGAAATCATTACGTTAAAAACTGAAAAAATAGATGAAAAAGACGTATTTGCAATGCGTGTTTGGTTTAGACCAATATTCTATTTCATATCTTTTAAAAATTTTTTTTCAACTTTAATTCTAATATTATTAATAATTTACAGTTATAATAATATTTTTTAAAAAAAATTTTTGAAAAATATTTTTTTATTTAAAAAATTTTCCTTATATTGCATATAAGTTTAATACAATATAGGAAAAACTTATGCGACATAATAAAAATTCGATAGCATTTAAAACATTTAAAAAACCCATTAGTAAATTAAATGCAGAAGAAAAAAAAGAGTATCAAAGGATAATTTCAAATAGAAATTATCATAAAGATCCTAAAAAGTATATAGAGTATCAACAAGAATATAAGAAAAAACAAAAATCTAAATTATCATCAGATGAATTAGAACATATACGTATTTTAAATCTTTTAAAAAATAAGTTCCAAAAACAAAATCCAAATCTTTATAATACAAATAGAAAAATGTATCATGAAAAAATAAATGAATACATATCTGAAAATTATGAAAACGAATTACACTTTCGTAAATTTAAAAAAACGGAAGACTATAGAAATGTATTAAAAGATAGACAACGTTCAAAAATTAGGAAAAAATATCATACACTATCTGTATATGATAAAAAATTATATAATCGTGAACACGTGTGTTATAAAATTAAAAGAAATGCTATTAAATCATTTTTAAATACAAATCTAAAAATTGAAAAACTTGATGCGTACGAAATTAAAATAAATTCAGGTAAAAAATCAATAAAACTTATTGAACAGTTATGTAAAGAAGCATGTAATAATTCTCAAGAGAAATATGTTGAATTTAAAATAAAAACTATAGACAATGATGTAATAGTGATTTTTCGTAATAATACCCGCATTATGAATAAATTTAAAAAATCAATAGAACATTTAATTGACGTATACGATGATATAAAATCAAATAAAAAAATCAAATATAAGGTTAATTAAAATGAGTAAAAGCACATCTGTATTTTTCTTAGACGTCGATGGTGTTTTAAATTCTGCAAAAACAGGTTGGTACTGCTGGGATAAATATACGGTGAATTGGATTATTTGGTTGGCTAAAATGTCTAATTCAAAATTTGTTATAAGTTCAACGTGGAGAAAATATCATGACTATAATTTTTTTAATGAAATATTAAAAGATTTAGTACACGATGATTGGAGAACCGTATCGCTTTATAAAGATATAAATGGTAATCGTATACCAAGAGGTCAAGAAATAAAACAGTGGTTAGAAAACCACCCAGAAATAAAACAATATATTATATTTGATGATGATACAGACATGTTAGAAGAACAACAATCGTTTTTTATTAATACTGATAGTAATGAAGGTATTTTATTTGAACATTTGATAAAAGCAAGAGATATTTTAAATATTAAAACATTTCCAGATTCTGAAATATTGCATATGTACCATCATCCAATAATGGACGGTGAAAAATGGTATTGGGATATGCAAGAAATAAAATATGCTACAAAAAATAATAGAAAAATAAATTTAAAAAGAAACATGGGGGAATAAATGTCAAAATACTTGATAATACGTGGATCGGATTTCCATAAAACAAAACCATTATATTTACAAAAATCTAAAATTCAAAATTCTGCAACAATTTCAGATAAAAATATTCCATGGTTTAATGGTGATTTTTCTGGTGCTGCTATTTTTGAAACTTATAAAGACGCACAACGCTGGGATTGGTTAAGTATTGGTAATCCTAAAATAATGTCATTTGATGAATTAGGTATACCAGAACCAAAATCTAATCCAGAAATTAAATCACAAATTAATACATTATTTTAAAGGGTATATGATAAAATTCAATGAAAGTCTACAAACAAAAATTTTTTTTATTTGAAATTTTTTTCTTATATTTGTATAAAGTTCAATTACAAATGCGGAGAATTTGTCATGGAAAACATAACAGCAGAACAATTAAAAGCAAAATATAGTGTTCATAGACATAAAAATTCTAAATCTATTTTAGATAAGATTATGTATGACGAAAGATATATGTTATTTTCTAATAATAAATATGTTAATTTCATAGTGCATTTGTATATTGGCCTTATGGTATGGAGTGATGCTGCAGAAATATATTATCAAATAACAGACGGTGGTGCTTTATTTATAGATATATTTAAAGTTATAACATATCCTATTATGATGTTGTTTTAAAATAAAAGTCGTCTTATTGGACGACTTTTTTATATTAATTCAACTTGGTCCATTATTGCATCTTTTATATTTGATGGTATATTTTCTTCCCAATTGTATGGATAACCGTCTTCAAACCAAAATATTCTAATATCATCATCTTGTTTATCTAATACGCCATTTGAAAAATATGAAGAATGGTGGAAATCATGTTTACTTGCAGTTTCAAAAGAATGAACTTCTTCAATATAACCATCTAATATATTTACCGCGCCAATAAAAAAAGGTTTTTGTGTTCTTATTAATATTGCGGCATCGCCACTTTTAGCTTCAAGAATTTTATTCCATTTTATATTATTATTTTTAAAATTTTCAAATGTTTGAATTGTATGCATCTTTTGCTATTTTTTTAATTTTTGTAATTAATCTAGAATCTAGATTTTTATCCGTTTCATATATATATATTTTTAATGGTGTAGTACCTTTAATCACTCTATGATATATATTTTTTTGTATTATAATTTCTTTAAATATTTCTATATTGTCTGGTAGTTCATTATCAAATTGAAATTTCCAATCTTCTCCACATACGGGTATAACTATTCTATTTAATTTATCTCTATGCCAAACAAAATTACTTACATCTGAATTTACATCTAATATACGTATTATAAAATTTTTATGTATGGTTTCTTTATAAGGTTTTACCACCAATAATTACCTCCACCGTTTAAACCTAAAGACTTTGCAAATCTTGGTAATCTACATGACCAATATCCAGGTTTTGTTTTATCGTCTTTATTATCACAATCATGTCTTGCTGCAAAATTTTTACGAGCATCTGGGTCATTTATTTTAACTGAAAGATTTTGGCCTCCACTTTTTGCGCCAAATTCAACTTTTATAACTTTTCCAGTTTTTGGATTATTTACGTATACATAGTACTTTTTTGAACCGCCTCTTTTTGGTTTATCTAATTCTACGGTTTTACCTTGATATTCTGCTTCATTTAACATTGGAAAATCTAATATTACCATTTTATTTTCATAAATTCCAATTTTACCAAAATCTGATTTCAATATATCTTCATCCCATTTATGTAATGGTGTATATTCACCATCTTCATATAATTTTCTAGCATAATTTATAATTTCAAAATATCTTTCACTGCCATAACGAAAAACATTTTCTATTAATAAAATATCATTTAAACGATGATATTCAAATGCTTCATTAATTTTATCAGGCACATCTGTATATTTTAACATGTTTTATTTTTATAATTTATAGTTTATATATTAAAATTTTAATATATAAATCAAAGGATTATTAAAATTATAATGAAAAAAAATAAAAAAATAGAACAAGTAACAGAACAAGTCATAGAACAAGTAACAGAACAAGTCATAGAACAAGTAGAATCTGAAACAGTATTATCTTCAGCTACTGTTATGCCTGCTCCTAAATATACTGAAGAAGTGCAAAGATTTGCAAATATTCTTAAAGATACTGGTCTTAGTGAAAGACCTACTCGATTTGGTAAATGTATTGTTCGTACAAACCCTGAATTAGGTGGATATACTGTTATACACAATAAAAAAATTATAAATTGTATGACGCTACAGCATGTTGCCAATTATATTTTAAATATTTATTAAAGATATTAAATATTCAATATTATTAAAAATTCTAGCATATTAATTTATGCTAGAATTTTTTATTTATAAAACTTTTTGAAAAAATTGAACTATAATTTTATATATAAACTTTAGGAACATTTATGTCAGTTTTTAAACCATTACTTGCACCTAATACTCAACCTGAATTAAAAAATTTAGTATATCCAAAACTTGCAAGTTTTAAAATAGATGGAGTTAGAGGCATTTTTACATCCGGTAGATTTGTATCTAGATCTTTTAAAGATATTCAAAATAAACAGCTTCGTGAAAAATTTAAATCTTTGATAGAATACACAAAAATAAATAATATAATAGTAGACGGTGAAATTTACGACGATACATTGACTTTTCAAGAAATTATAACATATACAATGACACAAGATTTTGAAGACCCTAAAACTATTAAAAAGCTAGGTAAAGTTTTACATATACCAGATTCTATGAAATTTCATATCTTTGATACTGTAATAGAAAATAATTTTTTAAAACCTTTTAAAGATCGTTTACAAGATGCGTATGCAGTTCATCTTGAATTTAAAGATATTACAAATTTTGTAGAACATAAAATAGTTAAAGACCATAAAAACGTTTATTCTTTATTTGATTATGCAGTTAAAAATGGAATGGAAGGTTTGATGTTAAGAAGTTTTAATGGTAAATATAAAAATGGTAGAGCTACTGAAAAAGAAGATATAATATACAAAGTAAAACCTTATAGAACATATGATGCTAAAATTATTTCAGTATCACAAGGTACTACAGTAAAAGAAGGTGTTATTAAAGAAAAAGATGAATTTGGGTATTCAAAAACTTCCATTAAAAAAGATGATAGGGAACTTTCAGATATGGCTAAAGATTTTACAGTACTATATGATGGTAAAGAATTGAAAGTTTCTTTATCTTCACTTACGCATGATGAAAGAAAAGAAGTTTGGCTTAATAAAGAGTCATATATTGATAAATATATTGAATATAAAGGTATGGACGTAGGTGCTAAAGACCTTCCAAGACATCCAGTTTTTATTAGATTTCGTGAGGATAAAAATGCTTAAATATTTTAAGATAATTTTTTTAGTGTTGATAATAACACATATTTTTATAGGTTATAAATTAGGAAATTTTGAATTATATAATTCTAATATTGTACAAATATTTCATATGTATATTTTATATAGTATTGCAATTTTGGGATTTTCTTGGTTTGATGTTATTGGTTATTCTGAAATTGTAAGAAAAAAATATAATTTAAAAAAATCAATACTTATAATTTATAGAATTATTCAAACTATAGTACAGTGGTGTATTGCAGCATATATTTGGACTTTTTTTCCTAGTATATCAATATTGTATATTTTAGCATGGTGGTTTGGTGTATGCGACCATTATTATTATGTATTGAATGACGATGAAAGAGAATGGTATTTTTCACATGAAATTAGACGTATGGAATGGTTATGGTGGACTGCATTTGGTATATTAAATAAAAAATGGAGAAACAATTTTATGCTTCAAGTTATATCAATATTTATAACATCATTTTCTATAATTTTAATTCCAATCATTTATTTTATACAATTATAAGAACTTTTATTTTTTTACAATGTATAATTACATATAAATTTAAATGAATATAATATATTATGAAAGGTCAATTTTCAAAATTAAGAATAGGATATATGATAGTTTTAAATGGTTTACATCATTTAGAACATAAAGATTACACTAAATATTTATTAGAAGATGTATTAGATCATTTAATTATTGTGGAAGGCGCAGTTGATGCTACTAAAGGAAGTGCAAGTTGGTCAGGTAAAATACCTGAATCTTTTCAAAATAATGGTAGATCAATTGATGGTACTTTTGAATATTTACAAGATATGAAAACTAAGTATGAAAATTTACATGTTATAACTTGTGATGGATTTTGGTCAGGCAAAGATGAAATGATAAATGCTGCAGTTGAAAAAACTAAAGAAATTACTAAAGAATGTTTTTTGTGGGAAATTGACTCTGATGAACAATGGACTAAATGGAAAATGGATGAAATTGAATATGAAATGGTCGCAGAATGTGCAGATAGCGTCGATATAATGTTTCATCATATGATGGGGCATAATCTTATAGCATATGGTCCAAATTGGGGTGGTAACACATGTATTAGACTTTGGAATTGGAAAGGCCAATCATATAAAAGGCACGCACCTCCAATCTTAGAAGGAGGCAATGGTAAAACAATTAATGTACATCAAAGATTTATACATTATAGTTATTATTTTTTAAAAGATATTCAATTTAAAAGTGATTGGTATTATAAAGATTTGAATATTATAAATAGATGGAAAAATTTACAAACAAATAAAAATTTACCTATAAGTATTGGTGAAATACTTCCGATATATAAAAATTATAATTCGTTTATATATAAAATTCCAAATAAAATCATAGAATTAAAATGGACAAGATGGATAGATGTCGATGAAAATGATTCTGATGTTTTAAAAGATATTGATATTTTAAAAATTCCAAATACTGATATTAATAATGAATATAATTTTTCTACATTGTTTAATATTGGTAGACAATTATTTAAGTATCGTAAAAATGAAATAATATTATCTAATTACGATAAATTGTATGATTATCAAATTAAAATTATTAAAAATGGTATTGATAATTTAGGAATGGACCATAGTGTAAAAATAGATAATACATATTCTGAAAATTTTGATTTAGTATTTATAAATGGTAATACTATAAAATCTGATGATATTGAAAATGCTTTAAAATATAGAAAAGATTCGGGCTACATTTATATTTCAAATTATGATAAAAATGAAAATACTGTTAAATTATTAATTAACAATTATTTTCTAAACGAAAAATTTAAAGAATTTTTTTATATACCATGTCATAATGGGGCATGTTTAATTTTATAAAGGATATGTTATATGTCAAATAATACACAATTTTATTTAAACCAAATAAATGATGACCATAAATTTATATATACATTAGATTTACATAAAAAAATGTATGAGTCATTTGGTGGAAATCTAAAATTTATTAATAAAGAAAATTTTAGAAAATTAGGCAAACACGCATATTATGCAAATATCAATACTAAAATATTTCCACAATTTGATGGAAATTTGTTATTAGAAGAATGTGAATCTATTTTAGACAGAAACGGTTCTTTAAAAGTTGGTACAAAATATATTCAAATTATTTCTAATAAAAATAATACTGAACCATTTTTTATATCAGAAGATGAAATTGATGTAAATTATAAATTTGAAATCAATGAAAATGGTATAAAATTTTTTGGATCAGGTTATGCAATGGTAACACAAATTAAAAAATAAAATATGTATTGTATTTTAATAATATTCATATCTATTTTAATTATAATTTCTATTAAATTATATATGGCTATTAAATTTAAAAAGTATATTTTAAGTGTAATATTTATATTGCAAAATATTGATATTGACGTTTATTATGATGAATACTTTGCAATAGAAATTGAAAAAGGCAGATATGACACACAAGATAATTTTGAAGAATTATTTGGTAAAGATATAAAACGTTATTTATCTGAAGTTCCTAAAATCTGGAAATTAGTATTATCATTTAAAAGATATACTATTAAAAATTGGATGAATGATGATTTTATAATAAAATATAATATATTTGTAAAAGATAGATTTGAATATTTATATTCAAAATATAAAATACAAGCATACTCGACACAAATGTTTTTAATAAATAAATAAATATAGGAGAATATAATGTCAGAAGCGACAGTTATTTCAATGAATCCGGAAGATGTAGATATACAAGATATTCCAAATACGCAAGGAAATATATTAGATAATTTAGATTTTAAATCTAAAGAGGAATGGGAAAACACACTAAATGAAATTTCTATTGAAATTGAAAATTTTAGAGAAGAACTTGCAAGAAAAAAATATATTTTACAATTTGACAATGATGTTAAAGATAAAGTAAAATACTTTAAATTACTAAGTGATTTTATATATAAAGAATTGCAATGGACTGGATATGAATTTTTTACAGTAGAGGCATTGTATGATAATATTAGCGCTGCTCTGAAAAATGTAATGGAAAACCCAGAAGATGATGTATTATTAGAATATGCAACGCTTGAAGCATTTATTTCATTAGTTCTTAAAACTAGTGGTACTGGTGCAAAGGACGTTAAAAGAAGAAAAACAATTGTTAAACCTTTTAATAATACATATTTCTTATATGAAGAAGATGTTAGAGCATTAAAAAGTCTTCAAGAAAAATATAGAATAGTATTAAATGCTTGGAACGACGAATCAGAAAAAAAATAAAATTATAAATATGTTCACAAATAATGGAAGTTTTGATAAATTAACGTATGTTAGTAGCTTAGATATGTCAGAATTTTATATGATTCTAAAACAAATAGAATTAGATGAAATACCAGGTGATGAAATTATTGAAAATATAAAACACAGTTATGAATATTTAAAAACTACTGAAATTGGTGCAACTTTAGAAGACACCTTTGAAGAACATTTAGTTAATATTAAAAAATCATTTGTCAATGAATTAAAAAGGAGAAGGTTAAATTGAATAAAATAAAAAAATTCTTGGAAGATAATTATTTAATAATTATTATATTTTTATCTTTATTATTTGCAATAAATACATGTAGCAATAGAAGCGCTATTCAAAATATAACAAAAACAAATAATGAAAAATTGCAAAGTTTTAAAGATAGTTTAAATATTTTAACGAATAAAATAAATAACATTCCAACTCGAAATCAATTTAAAATTGATAATGAAATATTGATGTATGAATTTTTACAATTTGAAGATGACATAGATAAAGGTAAAATGTCATTATCTGAGTTAAAATTAAAATTAGAATCAATGAGAAATAAAAATGATTAATGCAATTTCATTTGATATAGAAACTGTCGCAAAACTTGAGTATTACAATGAATTGCCGGAAAAAGAATTAGAACTTTGGAAGGACAGATGTCATATAAGATATAAACATCATCTTGGAGAATGTGATACTGAATATACCGACGAATTTTATCAGTGTTGTTGGGAAAAGGAAGCATCTAAAGTTGCTCTTTTTTCAAAAATAATATGCATATCTATTTCAACATACGGTGAATCACATAGTAATTCACCGTATGTTAAATCTTTTGTAGATTCAGATGAGCGTGTATTATTAATTAAGTTTCTTAAAACTATTAAAGAATTAATAGATAGAAATTATCATTATGTTACAGGTTATAATATTAAAGCATTTGACATTCCTTTTATATTAAAAAGATCTATAATTAATGGTATATCATATAATAAAATACCTAAAATATTTCAAATTCGTGATGCTAAACCATGGGATTTAAAATTCATATTGGATATGAAAGATTGGTGGTGTATGGGTTCATATATGCTGGCTGAAACACTAGATGAATGTTGTATATCATTAGGAATAGATAGTCCAAAAGATAAAATTTCAGGTGCGGATATTTATGAATATTACTATAAAAGGAAATGTGATATATCTGAAATTTCTGAATACTGTGAAAAAGACGCACAAGCATGTATTGATATAATGTTAAAACTTATGCAGTAAAGATTTGTTAATTCAAATATATAAGTTAATAATTAAATATAAATTATGCCAATATCAGATTCACAAAAAACTTCAATACTTTATAATAGAATAATTGCGGGTAAATCGTATACTGCATCAGGTTTATCTACTGATGAAGAACCATATACTGGAAGACAACCCATTAAATTTACAGATGTATGGGTTGATGAAATACCAACATCAAATCCTCTTATAAATCATAATACATACGCAGATGGTGCAGTGCATCCTAGTACTAATTCTGTTATTAAAAAATATCATAAAATTCAATTAAAATCTGTAACAACTTCTAAAAATAATAAGTCATTTTATTATAATTCTAGTTTTGGTGATATTATACAATCTGAATACGGCGACGGTACATACCAATGGGAATTATGGAAAAAAGATGCTTCTGGAAATTATACTGTTAAAATACCGTATGGTTTATATAATTGGATATTTGATCCAATTAATGGTATTTTAACATTTTTAGATACATTTCCGCCAGGTATAGATAATTATAAAAATTTACCAGCAGTTACGGTATATCAGTATATAGGAAGAAAAGGTTCTACTGATCTATTTAATGCAACAATTCCTGCAGTAGACGATGATACTATAGAATTAGATCCTTCTAATAAACTTCAAATACGTGATAGATATAAAATAAAAACATATGTTGCAGAAAAATTAAATGCAAACTCTTTATTAGTATCTAATGTATTTACAATCACACATAGCTTAAATTCTAAATTTATTGATGTAAATGTATATGAAAACATTTCAAATCAATACGTGAAGGTTATGGTGCCTTGGAAAGCAATTAATAATTCACAAGTTGAATTATATTTCACACCAAGTGTAAAATCCGGAGACTTTACACTTAGGATAGATTCAGCTTATCTTTAAAACTTTCAAATTCATTTGAAAATTTTTCTACTAATTTTTCAGGAATTGTATTTTTTGAAAGGTATAATAATAATCTATTTCTTTTAAGATTTGTTGCTAATAATTTTAAATCTACTTCTTTTTTAGTATATGTTTCTATAAGAATTTTAAGAAGTTTTGCATTCTCTTTTGTTAAAAAATTATCCATAGAAATTGAAATATCATGTGACTTATAATATTCTATAATTTTATTATAAAATTTGGGTGTTACCTTTATAGTCACTAAATCTCCTTTAGAATTAGTATGTTCCCAATAGTATATGTTAGGCACATCATCTTTAGGGTCACCATATAATACTTTTGTAAATATTGATAATTCTGGGTCTTCTGATTCTATTGAAAAATTATTTTGTATGGATTCAAAAATATCTTTAGAATCCATAAGTTTTCCAGTAAAATTAGTATTACTCATATCAAATGGATTTTTTGATTTATTTTCAAATAAAGAACCTCTAGCCATATTTTTATATTCTAATAATTCATATTTTGAAGAAATTAAAAATCTAGGATTTGTATGCAAATAATTATAAATTATTGTATTATATCCTAACAATTGATTGAAGTCACCATCAGTTGACATTATTATATTAAGACAATTTGGATTTTCTTCAATAAGTTGTTCGTTCAATAAATATACTAAATCATCGGCTTCTAGTCCATCTATTTTTATTGGAATTATACCAGAATTTTCTTCTAAAAATTTATTTAAAGCATTATCAAATCGATTCCAATCTATATTTTTTTCTTGTAATTTCTTTTTACGACTTGACTTGTATGACATTTCACCATTGATAAGAACTTTTTTTCTCCAAGATTTTGCATCTTTTAAGAAAAATATATTATCAGGTGTTGGTACATCTTTTAATAAATAATTAAAATCAATACCTATTTTTTCAAAAAATAAATCTTCCACTTCGTCATTTGGAATATGTTCAGTTTGTGAAAATTTAGGTGCAATATATCCAGGAATGCTTCTTTTACGATCTGAATATTTTTGTAATCCAAATAATACTTTATTTAAAAAATTATTTGAGTCTATTAATAAATTTATTTTCATATTAAATTATATTACTAAATAAGTAAAAAGTTTTAACAATTACAATCTTCACAAACTTTTTCTGCAGAAACCCAACCTTCTTCTATCATAATATACCAATGAATGTCTTGGTCTGGATACCTTAAATTTCTTCTAATATCGAATTGTAAATTTAATTGATTTTCCCAATAAGGATCTAATGGAAGAAATGGCTCATATTTTAATGAAAGTTGCTCAGTATATTTAGTTCTACGATCTACTGAAAGTGGTGCCCATGGCCATATTGGAGATGTAGATATACCTACTTGTACATTTGAATTTCCACCAACTGTAGAATACCATGGTTGTAAATATGGTGAATCTGTTGGATTAATACCAAGAGAACCATGGTCATTATGTTCTGGTAAAACTTTTAAATATATTGAAACTTCTTTTTCTTTGTCTAAATTTACATAAGTAAATCCTTCTAGTTCTACTACAAAGTCTTCTGTAAGCGGTGTATATGTTCTTGGTACTACATTAGATGGATCGTACGCCGGAAGTGTATCACCCGGTATTAAATTACTAATAGATATAGAATATCTTGTTTGTATATTATCAAAAGAATAAAATTGTGTATTTGAATACCCAGCACCTAAATTATCTTCTTCTATTGGATTCTGTGGATTACTGGTAACGTTTAATACAATATTATCGAAATTGAATGTTATATTTGATATATCATAATTTAATGATGTTGCAATTTCCCAATTTCCATTCAATTTTCCTTCTATATCAATTTGTATTTCACCAACTTTAGTTGGCGATCCAGATAAATCAAAAGTTTTTAACCATTGTAATAAAGAATCTTTTCCAATATTATCTATATTAGAAAATGTTAAAGTTCCAGGATTTATTAAATTATTAGTTCCTGGTATAATTAAACCTTTATTTATAGTCGTTGCATTATTATCATATTTATAAAATATATAATCATCATTTGGTAAACTTATTGAATCTGGAATAATTATAGAATCTGGTCCGTCTATATGCCATGTTTTTCTTTCGCAAGGTGGTTCAGTTCCAACCGTTTTTGCAATATTTAAGTTCCCTAACAATGACATTTCTTTTGGATATTTGCTTGACCAATAATTTCTACTATTTGGTATTATTTGAGGATATGTACCATCGGACCATACTATAGGTTTATATTTCCCAGTATCATGCGAATAAATTCCAGATTCTAGTCTCATAGGTGCAATACCTAATGCTTTAGATGATTCTTGAGATTCTAATGATTTATAAAATCTCATAATTTCTTTCATA
>Ga0099850_1000441_pt1 | contig 18716 bp, 31 predicted proteins | sample CB_VirMetaG_5_FD_79182 | JGI IMG/M metagenome (GOLD analysis project Ga0099850, IMG submission 79182) | Freshwater to marine saline gradient viral communities from Chesapeake Bay - CB_1508_1D Viral MetaG | ecosystem: Environmental > Aquatic > Marine > Coastal | place: USA: Chesapeake Bay... | reverse complement strand
TTGGGATGATCAATGGTCTTCTGGTGAAATTCCTCTTCATTATAGAGGCGATCTCAGAATGGAACTATTGCCAGATAATATAGGACTGTTCAAGCAATGTTTTTCTAAAAGATGGTGTAACGAGATAATTGAAATATTTGATCAGAAAATTCTTTTTGCAGAAGAAAAGAGAGGGACTCCTGACGTTTATGATGGTGGTGAATTAGGAATTGAGTTTAGAGATAATAAAAAGAGAAAAGACATCAGTACAGAAATGTCCAAATTTGGTTCATTACATGATAAAGAATATGAACTAAAGACCATGCTTCAACAGTGCCTGCTTGTTTATGATCAAAAAATTTGGGGACGGCATATGGGTAGAGAAAGAGTAGACTATACTGGTTGGTCTTGGCGTCATATAGAAGAAATACAATGTAAAATGCAACGCACTCCTCCAGGTGGTGGATTTTGTGAAATGCATTATGAACAGGGTTCGGACTATCATACTTCTAGAAGATTCGCTGTTTGGATGATATATCTAAATGATGTACACAAGGGAGGTACTACTGATTTTCCTAATCAGAATTTGAAGGTTCCCCCAAGAGCAGGAAATCTGTTGATATGGCCAGCAGCATACACTCATCCGCATCGTTCTTCTCCGGATTTAGATGAGATGAAATATATTATCACTGGTTGGTTTGTGTATAAAGATGTAGATGATGAGAAGAATACAGTGCCATTTGAAAAAAGCAGATTTAATGTCATTTGATGTAAAACTTGAGAGAGTTGTTCTTGAGGTAATCGGTGGGTGTAACTACACCTGTCAGATGTGCCCGCAAACAAATCCTGGTCGAGGAAAAGATTGGACTAGGAAGATGCCGCTCAAGCAATTTAAAAGTATTCTAGATCAGATCGTACCAAAGTACGGGACTCCTCAAATTAATCTAGAGGGTTCGGGCGAACCTACGCTCGCGAAAGACCTACACAAATATGTGCGTGAGGTAAAGAAGCGAGGACTCAAGTGTTATATGTACACAAATGGTTTCAATCTCCGTGGAGATTACATGAAGCGCATTGTTGATGAAGGGATCGACTTCATTCGTTGTAGTGTGATTGGATACGATCAGAGTACATATATGAAGTGGATGGATTGCGATAACTTCTATAGAGTTAGAGCAAACTTAATGGATGTCATGGATTATTCTTTTGTCACTAAAGCACCTGTAGAAGTCAGTTCTTATCATTTAATTACAGACAACAATAAAATAAAATATGAAGTCAGTGAGTACAACGGAAATTTCATCAGACACATTGGATGTAAAGCATATATCTGGAAAATGCATAACTGGTCAGGCAACTATGACCCGAACGGTAATGCCAGAATAGGCGAAGTTCGTAAGACCTGTGGGAGACCGTTCGGTCCGGAGATCACCATTCGCGCAGGAGGTAATGGAAAGACTGGTGCCATGACGCCATGTTGTCAAACGCTCGGACCACCCAACGAGGCGAAGTCTGTACTTGGACATTTCGAGGATCAGACTTTTGAGGAAATATTCTGGGGGGATAAGTACAACGAGTTGCGGAAAGCACATGAGGAAGAAAGGTTTGATGATATTGAATACTGTAAAAACTGCGACTTCCTGTATGACGACCCTGAAGTTTTGGTTTGGTCTAACGATCCCAATGCTAGAACGAAACATATGTTGGGGACTAACTTCTCTTTAGAAGATAATATTATCGCGAGCTTTGCTTGAGAAAACTCTTATTACATCCGCCCAAAACTGCTGGTGCTACTATAAAAGCATGCTTAGAACATCATGATCCCCATTTCGAGCGATTTGTCTATCCGTGTTATAGTGTTATTAAAGATGGTATAATCCGAAATGTCGTTCTAGAAACAGATTCTCAAGGTTCTTGGATTAAACACGTTCCTTTACACGCTATGAACGTGCCAATGGACCACCCCTGTATTTTACCAGTTAGGAATCCATACTCTAGAATTTGTTCTATGTGGGCATATGAGATTAAACAAAGGCAGAAAGAAGGTGTTGCGTCTATATCTCTAGACCAATATCTCTCAACAGGATATGGATATGTTGTCGATAATAGGGTGACTCATATGCCAGACTGGCATCCATTTAAACCATGCTATTATTGGTATGAAGAACTAGAAACCGAACCAGAAATTATTAGATTCGAACATCTAGAAGAAGATATGGAAAAAATAGGTGCCCCGATTGAGAACTTTGATTATGATTACAACTACACTATTGGTTGGACGGTTGAACATGCGTTATCGGTTTTGAACGAATTTCAAATAAGAAAAATAAACAGAGTTTTCAGTAAGGACTTCGAACTTTTTGGTTATGAAAAAGTTTAATCAAAACTTAATATAAACTCCTCGCCTCCAAGAGTAAATAATGCTGAGCAATACGCTCACAATCTCAGGAGATAACTAATGAAACATTTAGCATTAGTTCTTGCATTTGTATTTTCGATGGGTGCCTTTGCGGATCATGTCGAATATGTCAGACAAGAACTACCACAATTAAACGAAGAAATTTTAGCAGGTAGTGATTACCCCTACGAACTTAAAACAGTTCCCCTCTCTAACCTGATTCCTGTTCAGGTTGACCGAGTTCCTAATCTCAAGAAACACGAGAAGAGACTCATCAAAGCACAACAAGATACCTATCGTCCATTAGTAGTAGATCACAGTTTTCACATCATCGATGGTCACCATCGGTATGATGCCCTAACTGAACTTGGTATCGAAAATGTAAGGGTATTCCACGTACATGCAGATATTTCTGATGTTGTGGTTGCATTCGCCGATTATCAAGACGACACACCAACCGTACCTGTTGGTTATCAAGAAGAAGTTGTCGTAGTTGGTACTTGGGCACAATTGAAAAATGCAGCAGATAGACAAGAGCAGTCAGATAATCTGATCAGCGTAGTTGATTCTGATGCGCTCGGTTCTTTTGCAGATACTACAGCAGCAGATGCAATCAGTCGTCTGAGTGGTATCAGCGTTGAGAATGATCAAGGTGAAGGTAGATATGTCACTATTCGCGGACTCAGTTCTGATTTGAATAGTGTAGCAGTAAACGGTGCCGCTGTAGTTGCTCCTGAAAATGGACGCAGTGTCATCATGGACGGACTCCCCACCGAGTTGCTTGATAGCATCGAAGTAGCAAAGACACTTACCCCTGAGATGGATGCTGATAGCATCGGTGGGCGAGTCTCTTTTGAAACAAAGAAACCCACCGACCTAGATGACACATTCCTCAAAGTAAAAGTTTCAAGCAAGTTTGCTGACTATTCAGACTACAAGCATGCACCAAACTTTTCGGTTACTTACGGTGACAGGATAACAGATAACACTGCACATATTCTCGGTGTCACATACTCAAATCGTTATATCAATTCATACAACAACGAAACTGGATTTGGTTGGGAAGATGGATTGATGAATGACGATTGGGAAATGCGTTACTATGAAGTACAACGTGAACGATATGGATTTAGTTACGATATCAACTCAGACATCAATGCCGATCTGATGGTCTATGCTGGACTATTCTATAACATGTACGATGAATCAGAAGTGCGATTGAAGGATGAATACGGCAAGATAAAAGAAGCTGGTGTGTTAGAGAATGGTATGATAACTTCTCGTATCAGACACGATGCTGAAACTCGAGTCAGATATGAAACGCGACATATCGGAGCATTCAACACTGGATTTGAAACAATGGTTGGTGAATGGTTCATTGATGGTCAAATATCTTATTCATGGGCAGAGGAAGATGATAGCGACAACGCTGACATTACTTTTCGAAACTATGACAAAGATTTTGGTGGTGAGTTTAACTGGTCAAATCCACAGACTCCATACTTCACAGCATACGATGCTGGATTACGTGATCCTGCAAATCTAGAGTTTGATGCATTTGAAATGTGGGAAAACGTCAGTAAAGATAATGAGATCAGCGTAGCATTTAATGCTGAAACTCTCGTATTTAATAATGCATTGATGAAGACTGGTATTAAGTATCGTTCGCGAGAAAAACAAGTCGATGATTATATTATTGCATATCAATGGGACAAAACTCTGGCAGACTTCAATTATTGGACTGCGCCTGGATGGAAGTTCGGTGATCAGACATTTGGTAATCATTTAACACCATCTGATACCTATGGTTTGCGGAATTTGATTGATCAAATGGAAGTAGATTTTTCAGACGATCTTTCAAGAGACTTTACTACCAATGAAGATATCGCGGCTGCTTATATTCAATTTACCAACGAGTATGATTGGGGTGTGCTAATTATCGGTGCTCGTTATGAACACACACAGTGGGATAGTCAAGCGTATGATCAAGATGATAATCGTGTATACAGAGAAAAGTCATATGGATTCTTTGCTCCAAGTGCAACGATGAAATACTACGTGACGAATGATATTCAATTACGTGGTGCTATATGGACATCGCTGTCACGTCCTGGTTTCTCAGAGTCTGCTCCTAAAATGAATGTTGATTATGACTATAGCGGTGATGTAAGTGGATCTGTCGGCAATCCTGAGTTAGACCCATACGAGGCAATCAACTTTGATCTCTCTCTTGAATATTATTCTGATAACGCATATGCCACTGTCGGAGTGTTTCGTAAAGAGATTTCTAATGCCATTTATCCTACACTTCAAAAGACAGGCACATTTAATGGTGTGACTTTTAACGATGGAGTAGAAACATATATCAATGCAGATGATTCTTGGATCAACGGACTTGAAGTTGCAGGTCAGTATGGTTGGGATAATGGTCTCTACGTTGCTGCTAATATTACCTTAACAGAAAGTGAGTCAAAGTTTAATTTCGACGGTGATGATGTGTTTATCACCGACTTCCGTAAACTTGCAGGCGAAGCAGCAAACCTGAGTGTTGGATATAATAAGGCACGTTGGGATGTTCGCTTAGCAGTCAATCATCGTGGAGACTTTGTAGATTGGTTTGCTGATGAAGACGGAGATATTGGTTCATTGAATGAAAACAATATTCGATATGTTGATGCACACACACAGGTAGATCTAACAGTAAAGTATGATGTTACTGATAATTTTACATTGAGATTTAATGCAGTAAACCTAAATGATGAGCCCGAATACTACTACTGGGGTAATTCTAACCAGTTATCACAGTATGATAAATTCGGTGCCTCTTACAATGTTGGATTTACTTATAGTTTGTAACTATATTAACGCAACTTTTTGTACTTCACATACTAAATCTTTTGAGAGTCGTACGTGAGTACCTTTTTGTAATTTCCTACTGCGTACAGTAAATTCTGTCACCTCGGCTGGATGTATTTTACAACTAGTAATTACAGTCCAGTCGTTGCCCTTTTTGTCGGTTAGTCGAATAGTATCATCAGAAATACGAATAATTGGATTGAGTGTTTTAGTAGGAATCACATCAGCATGTACAAATGCTGGTGAGAGTAGTAGAATAGCTACTAATAGTTTTTTCATGGAATTTCTCCTTGGCGTCATCACGACGCTCTGTCGCCTCACGGCGAATTATTACATTTTTATTACAGTTTTATTACTGTAATATTATATAGTCTCAGTAAATATTTTACTTTACTTTTATAGCAGAATATTATACTATAAATAATACCGATGATACTGTGGGATACAGGTCATCAGTTCTCTACGCAGAATGGTCTGGTAGAGTATAACAACAATCTTGCTTAATATAAGGAGATCCGTTATGGTATCTAAAGCATTTTCTTTTCCACGTTCACACTTCATTGGTTTCGATCACGTTTGGAATGAGATTGAAAGACTGTCAGATATGGCAGACAACAAACTCTATCCTCCTCATAACGTAGTCAAGCACGATGATGTTAACTTCACTGTAGAACTTGCCTTGGCAGGTTATAGCAAAGACGACCTCACTGTTGAAGTGAAGGACGGTATCTTGGTTGTAGCTGGCGACAAGTCGAGCGAAGAACGTGAGTATCTACATCGCGGTATTTCTTCTAAGAAGTTTACCCGCACATTTAGGTTGTCAGAACACGTTGTTGTAAGCGGAGCGGATTTTGTGGATGGACTACTGGTCATTGACCTGAAGGTAGAAATCCCAAAAGAGAAGCTGCCTCGCGCTATCCCAATTGGTAAAACTAAGGGTAAGAAGCAACTTTTAACTGAGGACTGAAATGAAAAACATGGCACTCGTTGCCTTGTGTTTCTTTTCTACTTTCGCAACTGCAAGTGACATAGAAGAAGTCGTCGTCAAGGCACGGCGAGTTTCCATTGTGTTAGAAAAACTCGCAGAGACACACGTGCAGGATCCAAAGACTGGAGAATGGCACTATGTGGAAAAGCGCGAAGTAGAAGATAACAAGGCATAACCACTCGGGGAGACTTCGGTCTCCCCTTTCCGGAGATACCGATGAAAGATACCGAACTGGAGCAGTGGGTAGACGAAAACCCAGCGCTCGCAAATGCAGTATTCCCGACTCTCGTCGTTCTGGGAGCAGTCACTATGCAGGCATGCCTGATCGCCCTGATCTCTTGGTTCCTGTATATCCATTCCTTCTAAGTTATTGATTTTATTAAAGTTTTTTAGACTTTACTTTGTACCCAGATTCAGGCATAATTGTCTTTGTTCGTTGGAGGAACGCTTTATGAAAAAAGTAAGTTTAGAAAACCGTATTAACCGTTTTTTAGTAAATTACCCTAACGCCCTTTATATACCCTTACACCCTAGCGATTTTTACTTTTTACGCGCTAACGGTAAGTTACGTGATTTTCCTTTACCCGTAAAATGTTTAGGTAAAATTCGTAGGGGACGCTAAGTCCCCGTTTTTCCTAAAGTTTTTTAGACTTTACTTTGGTATGAGTTTCAGTCATAATTGTTCTATGGTTGATAACGGAGATGAAATGATGATTGATATTGCTATTAACAGCTTGTTTGACGCGATTGGTAAAGACTATGCCTCTTGGCGTGCTCGTGGTGAGTATGGTAGCGAGAACGACTATGGTGATATGGTCGATAGTTTGCACATCGAAGAAGGTCGAAAGTATCTGAAAGTCGTCAAGCAGTTTGGTACTCAAGAGTTGGTCTGGGGATTTATCCAGAAAAAAGACGACAAGCAGTTCCGTGCTGGCGACATTCTGAAAGCAGCATCTTGGGCAGCACCTGCTCGTAACAAGGCACGAGGCAATATCCTCGATGGTGACTTCTCTTGGGTTCGTTGGACTGGTCCGGAGTATCTATGAAGATACTTCGGGAGACCACCAGCTATACCAAAGTTGATTTTTCTGTACCCAAGCATGACTATCTTGTAGAAGGTGGTCATGGTGGGCGTCTCATTGCATATCGTAAAGAGGGTTCTGAAGTCTGGGAGAAATTCAGCAAAGCAATCCCGTTCGGGAAAAAACATCGCACGTTTAAAGAACTGCGCGAACCATTACCCAATGAATTTGTCAAACCGTTTATGGCAGATCCATGGGAGAAAAAAGAATACACTTCTTTGGAGTTATTTTTGACATGAAACTGAAAGTGATTAGTTGCGACGACAACAGAAAATGGTATGCAGATAAGATCGGGGAATCTTTTCCTCTTATTCGTATCGGCGACCGTGAATGTTATGTCTCGACTCATGATTCCTACAACACTGGGAATTTTATTAGTAACTGTGATTTTGAGGTTGAGTATGAGGAAAAAGAAAGTAATTCCACCCCCAGTTGATGTAGTCGGACGCAAAGTATCTTGGAAACCCAGTCCTAATTCTGATCGCATGTACGGCGAAGTCGTTCATGTTGGATTCAAGTGGCCATACCCAGCTGACCCTAAATATCCTGGTGGGCGTGTTCGTTTGCTTAAGAAGGTTCTTTCCGTTGCGATTCCTGACGGACGTATTTTTAAAATGTCTGGCGAACACGAAGATCTAAAAAAGATTGGGATGATCGCGGAGTCATCAAGCGAGGATTAATTGCACTGGATAACATTACTCACATCATTGTCGATTGCTGGAGTCGCTGCGTGGTACAGTATCGTAGGACTCATGGCAATCTTCTCAGGTGCGGCGATAGCGATCGCTATAATGGGTGGTGTATTGGAAGTTGGCAAACTGGTAACTGCTGCATGGTTACACGCCAACTGGAAGAAAGTACCACTGTTGATGAAGACTTATCTCACGTCAGCAGTGTTTGTGTTGATGGTGATAACTTCCTTGGGTATCTTCGGTTTCTTATCGAAGGCACACTTGGAACATTCGATATCGGTTGGGGGCACTAATGAACTACAAATCACTAACTTGGAAAGACAGATTGCGAGACAGCAATCAATCATTGCTGATGCAGAAACGGTACTCACGCAATTGGATTCGCAAGTCGCCACCCTTATCGAATACGACAGGATTCGTGGTCCCACAGGTTCGATTGCTGTACGCGAAAGTCAATCGGAGGAGAGGGGTGTTCTCAACGAGGCGATCGATGCTGCGTATGTACGCATTGATGAATTACAAACGGATCTTGCGCCGTATAAAAGGGCGCAGTTGGATATTGAGGTTGAGGTCGGACCACTTAAATACATCGCGGAGTTAATCTATGGAGAAGACAATGCAAGAGACCATTTTGATCGTGCTGTTAGGTTCGTTATTATCCTTCTTGTTACTGTATTTGATCCTCTCGCCGTCGTTCTCTTACTCGCAGCAACTATGGGATTCACCAACAGAAAACACTCACGTATGTTCACAGATGATGGCAACCTAAAGGTTGACCGGACGAACGTAGTTGATGTGGAAGAGTTGTTGCCAGAAACGCCAACGAGTCCTCCGAGTGCCGTTGATGATGCGGCAAACGTCATGAGTCAGTATGATGTAATTGAAGACCTGCCTCCTGATGATGAAATCGACGAAGTGCTTGAACCTGATGACGGGCACGGTATAGTAGACACGGATTCTCTAAGAAATAATTGGGTCAGCACTCAAAGGAAAAAGCGGAAAAAGACTTGACATTGATTGAAGATTGCGGTACACTATAGTCATGAATATATTTTATTTACACGAAGACCCTGAGCAGTGCGCCAAAGAGCACAACGACAAGCATTGCGTCAAGATGGACATTGAATATCCACAGATGCTCTCGACTGCGCACCGTGTTCTAGACGGGGATGAGTGGTATGACAAGACTGCTAATGGTAGAAGGATCAGGCGATGGAAACATCCTGTACCTATCATGGATTCTATGTTGTACAAAGCAAGTCATATCAATCATCCGAGCGCAGCGTGGGTTCGCGAGAGCAAGAATAACTATAACTGGTTGTTTCAGTTGTGGATGAATCTCTGCGAAGAGTACACTTGGCGTTATGGAAAAACTCACATGTCTTGGACGAAACTTGGCGTTGCGTTATCTCGTCCCCCTAAAAATATTGATGACAAACCATTTGTCGAACCACCTCCAGCAATGTCGCACTTCCCTCAATGCATCGTGGAAGGAGACTCCATCGAGTCCTACAGAAATTATTACAGAGAAGCAAAAGCGAGTTTCTCCAAATGGACAAGGCGACCAGCACCAGAGTGGTGGACAGTATGAACGGGTTTAAAAAAATGCAACGACGATTGCGTGAAGAAGGTTGGTATGTAGATTGGAATTTGCCTTGTTGTACAAGTTGTGCTTGGAGTGCAGTTCCTTATGAAGCAGATCTAGACAAGGTGCTATTTAATCACTCACAAGACTGTGAAGTGTATATAGAAGGAGATGAGTGTCCAGCATGCGAAGGAGAAGGCATCAATGAAGATGATGATGATTGTCCTGTATGTTTTGGTAGAGGTGAGGTAGATGAAAATTTTGACCTTACTCAATACGACACTTCAGTTAGTGGGTTTATTTGTAATTCGCCTGAGCAACAAAGTAGTTCCCTATTTTGCTTCTCGGGAGATAAGAAAGGTGTAAAGAATCTGAAAGAGATATTGCCCATCATTGAAGAATGTGGATGTTCTTGGTATTGGGACAAGACTGGCAAAACAAGAATAGAGATAAGTTGGTGATGAACTGGATTAAAAAACTATTCGCAGTTCCTCTGGATAAAAACCCTATAGATACTGTTATCATAGAGAAACTTCCTGGAGCAGATAATGAACAAGTGCAGGAAGTTTATCAGGCAAGATGGGTATGGTATCATACAATCCTAGCAGTAGAAATTGCGTTTACAAACATTTTGTTAATTTGTATATTGATGGTTTTGGCATTTAAATGAGTAACGGTTACAGATCAGGCAACACAAGGATGTTTAATATCCGAGTGCCAGAATACCTACACTCTCAGTTTAAAGAGATCTGCCAAGAAGCAGATGTAACGATGGCGAGTGCACTTATTGGGTACATGGAACGTATTGTAGATGGGGATGAAGATATTGGCGGGAAGTCTAAGGCGAACGCAGAGTTTGATCCTTTGTCTGATATCCGTGGACAATATAAAGATGGTGAGGATTTTTGATGAGCATTTGGGAAGATTACCATAAACTCGAAAAAGAAAGTATACAATACAAGTACAACGAGTTTGCTTTGATTGATGAGTTGCAAGAATATGTTGATCAAACGTACAGTGAGCACTATAGCAAAAACAAATTCCAAGCAACCGAGTTTATTATCGACGGTGGACATGGCGAGGGTTTCTGCCTCGGTAACATTTTGAAATACACCCAGCGATATGGTAACAAAGAAGGCAAGAATCGCAAAGACTTGTTGAAGGTTCTTCACTATGCTTTGATTGCGCTGCATGTTCACGATCTGGAGCATAGAGATGATATCTGATTTTAAAATTCATGATCTGTTTTCTATCCCGTTGATGAAGTGTACAGTAAAACTTCCTCACGATGAAATTTCTGAGTATGTTCGCGAAAAATTAAGAAAGCATGGTAACTACACCAGTTATTTCGACAACGAATATAATCATAGGATGCAATCTATGTTGCCTTGGAGAGATGCGATGGAAAAGACAATGAGATTTGCTGCGAAATCTTTTCTAAAGAAAATGGAAATTGATCCTAGAGATTGCCCTGATATTTTAAATTACTGGTTTTCTTCTTATAATGGTGGCGATGATCATGTTTTACATTCACATCCATTTGCTGTAGTTGCTGGCACATATTACCCATATGCCGACCAAGATTCAACTAAAATACAATATCGCAATCCAAACGCAATTGTATTGTCTCACTCTGAACCAGGAGATCGATATAAATTTTTATATCACACGCATTATCCAACAACTGGCGAAATGAATTTGTGGCCGGCATGGTTAGAACATCAAGTAAGACCGCAACAAGAAGTGAACCCCGAGCGATCAAGGATAGCAATATCCTTTAATTATGGGACATATAAAAACAAAGAGCAATAATAATGCGCGATAGAGACACGCTCCTCGAAGTGCGGGATGCACTATGGCAGAAGTTGGAGATCGCGAACCAGATGTCCACGGAGAACCACCAGTCTGGGTTGAAGCAGGCACTGAATGTGGTGCAGGGAATGCTCTCCAAGGGTGATCGTAAGACATTGAATTAGAAAGAGTTTTTTCTCTTGCTTTTTGTGGTTGAATAAGGCATAATTGAAGTATAGGAGGAGCATTCTATGCGTATCTATGGTTCTATGTCCCACGATTTCACTGGTCGTAAGATCAAGAAAAGTAAACCTAAAGGTGAGGTCTACGCTAAATATAAGCGACCTGCCTTTGAACCGATGACTGCCCGTAGTGGTCCTGTTCGTCGCGATGAAGGTGTGGTCTATGCTTCGGTAGACTGTACGAAGGGTGGTCCCTGTACTGCGCCTGAGAGGAAACAGTATACAGGAACTCTGGTTAAAGGTATTGCGACGATGCACAAGTCGAACGCTGTACCTGTTATTAATGACGAGCAAGCGAAAGATCTTGCTAGTATGCGGAGGTGATGTATGCCATCAGGAATTTGGACTGAACAGAGGGTGCGCGATTATTTTGATACGCACTGGGATGTAACCCTGAGAAAGTTATCGAGCATGAGTGGGTGGTCTGTCAAAGACCTGAAGGCAATTCTACTTATGGGGTAGAGATATGCGATACTTTCTATTTGCGACATCATTGTTGTTTCTTGCTAGTTGTGCCGATCTAAAGAGGTGGATTCCTAGCGACTTCGATAATGTAGAGTTTGATTCTTTGGCGAGTCTCTATGTTGTGGCAGTACAACCAGCGACTGAAGATTGGTGTAAGAGAAGCGAACTGTTATACTTAGAACGCCAAAGCGCAAAACTTGAGTTGTACTCAAAGTATAGACTGAACACTAACATCGTTGATGTTTATACAGAGATACATAGTTTAGCGAGCGAACTGTATAACAGGGAGTCTCCGAGTAATGTATACTGTAAATTAAAAAGAGGTAACATTGCAGATGCATCAGAAAAAGCGTTGAAGGTATTCGGAGGAAGGAAATGAACGTAGAAACTTGGCAAAAAGAATGCGAGGCAAAGGTTCTTGAGTTTAAAGAGCATTTAGACAATGGTCACATAACTCAAGGCGAGTATGAAGAACTGATTGAAGACCTCGTAGATTTCGGTCGGATACAGCACAAATTAGAAGACGAAGATCTTAAGAACAAAGCAATGAAAGCAGTTGGCGCGATTAAGATGGTAGCAGGATTACTTTAATGGATTTTGAACAAATTGAAGATGTTAATCCTTCAGCACTAGTTGCTGTTGAACATCTTTCAGAATATTTCAAACAAGACGCGCAAGCTGATTATGACCCTTATGGTAAAATCTTCTGGGCGTGGCAATTTGAATATGAAAACGAACCTATTGAAGTGCATATGCTGCGCACTATTAACGATAAGTATGCTCTTGCTGTTGCAGATTTTGGTAGGGATGGTAAGTACGCAGAAAAATGGCGAAAAAGAAATAAAGGGCATATTGCTGCTGCTAAAAGAATTCTTTCTAAAGATTTGAATACTTTGTTTTTTCCAGAAAGATTATACTAGATTATGAAAAAATTTAATTTGGACTTGATCGAGTTACCATCGATCAAGCGTGTTACCGTCAACGGTAAACGTCATTATGTGAAAGAGGATGGGGAAGCAGTTCCGTACCCTTCTGTCACCACCATCCTTTCCTCTTGTAAACAAACTAAGAGGGCATTACATGAATGGCGTCGCCGTGTTGGTGCTGAGACTGCTAATAAAATTTCTCAGCAAGCAACGCAACGAGGCACGTCAGTCCATACTTTAATAGAGGACTACATACAAGGGAAAGAGTCCACTGGCGTAATAATGCCAAACGCTCGCGACATGTTTGGTCGCTTGCGAGATGTTGCTGATGAGCACATCGACAATGTTAGGATGATCGAGGGACTAATGTATTCTGAGTATCTGCGCGCAGCAGGCACTGTGGATATGGTCGCTGAGTTTGACGGTAAGATTTCAGTAATCGACTGGAAAACTTCCGCTCGGCGAAAGACTCGATCTAAGATATACAATTACTTCAAACAGGAAGCTGCATATGCTGTCATGTTTGAAGAGATGACTGGAATACCTGTGACGCAGTTAGTCACAATCATTACAACACAAGAAGGAGAGTCTCAAGTATTCATTGAACACCGTGACGAGTGGGTAGGTGAGTTCTTGAAGTTGAGAGACCAGTATGAGTTGGAATTACAGGATAGCGCATCGCCCTAAAACTGATCCCCTGTTGGGATATCAGATTCACGAGGTCTATTATGATGATAAGGGCAATGTTAAATTTTATTCAACAAATCCTGTAACTGCTTTTGGTGATATAGCAGATGAGTTGTATGAAGATATGTGCAACATGATGCGTGCGTTCGACGAAGAACCGTTGAACCTTGATCATGTAGATTACCTGCTGACAAGGAAGGAGCAGGGTTCCAGTCAAAAGAGGGAAACGTAAGGGTACGACTGCGAGGGCATGGTAGAGATGTCCTGATGTGTCACTGCTATAGATAGGAGAGCAGCGTAGACGGGGTCGCAGTCATAAGTCGTTGATTTTAAACGACTATTTTCGATTTGCTTTTGTTCCAGATATAGGATATAATGGTCTTATAAATAGGAAAAGAGGTGAATAACCATGTTTAAATTTATATTAGCAATTTTCTTAATTATCGTGGTCGGTGCCTTCACTCAACAGGCGAATGCATCTGATATCACTATTCCTTCCAATGCCAAAGTAGTCTATGGCGGCGAAGGTTGTAACAGCGATAGAACTCCTTGGTCGCCTTCCTACCGCGCATCGATCAATACGTTGTATTGGTACAGTTGTGATAATTCTGGTAGAGTTGCGCAAGCCACAAACCGTGTTATCGACAGATCAATAAACAATGCTGCTTGGCAAATTGAATCTTCTGTTCAACATGGTATCAACCGTCAGATTTCTGACCTAGGATATAAGTTAGACAAAATTTTTGGAAGATACTAATGTTTGTCTATTATCATGCGAACACTCCTCAATACATTGAGGAGTTTGTTGAATGGTGCTGCGAAGAACTCTCGATCAGTAAACTTCGCGGTTGGATTGAATTCAAATGGCATTATGGTGAACTCGACGGTAATGCTTTTGGACTATGTGCAGGTGATGACCGCGAAGTGTCAATCTGGGTTGCCACTAGGCAATATGGCGAACCTATTTCCTACGAAGATAAACTCAAAACTGTTGCGCATGAATTAGTACACGCTCGTCAGTATCTCCGGAGAGAACTCACTTCACACCCTGAGGAATGGGATCTGCCCGTATCTCGTTGGAAGGGTAGGACTATTCGATACGGCAAAAGTCAACGAGCAGAGAACGATACTCCTTGGGAAAGGGAAGCAAGGCGACTAGAAGAAAAACTCTTCAAGAAGTGGATGGAGGAAGAAGTATAAATAGATACATCCTAAAGGACTGTATCTATGGCATACGACTTTTTCCCAAAAACGAAAGAAGAACTTATTAGCAGGATTCAGAATCACGATCCTGCTATTAAGAGCGACCTCGTTCTGCTATTCGAATACCTCAAAGAGGAATTTCCTGCTGTTGAAACTCCGATCAACTTGGATTTGTCCAAGCGAGGTTCTGCCAATGTTACTCGTATGGTGGAGTCGGATACGAACATTAGAAAAATAAAGTCTGAAGCAAACATAGATAAATTATCCATCAAGTTTGGTAATGGGTCGTCAGGTAATCGCGGCAAGAACAACAGGGGCAACCTGTTCGAACCACAGTTTGCCGAGGCATTGCTCGATTGGTACAACGGCAACACAGTGACCGACAGAATGATGCTGACTTCAATCGAGCATCTAGATGAACTCTATAATCTTCGCAAGACAAAAAAATTAAAAGTCGACGTTGTTGGTGGTGAAAACACCAAACGTCCTTTGTACTTCACTCCGAAGATTGGATTGACCAATCCAAAAGGAAGCGGCACAGATATCGGTAAATCAGTTACTGATATTACTCTGATAAAAGACGGTAAAGAAGAAATTTATCTTTCGTTGAAAATGGGAACCACAGTTACGTTCTTCAACGTGGGTATTAGAACGATCCTTCCCCCTGACCATATACAAACATACAATCTCAAAAATCCAGACGGTTGTAAACTACTGGATCTGTTTGGGATAGATTATAAGATGTTTTGCGATGTCTTTAACGGCAAGTTGAAACGAGGAGTGGTTAAGACAACTCGTCCAAATCAAAGTAATATGAAAAGTTTGATGGAGACTGGTATCGGTAAAGGATATCATATCATACACAAAGTTTCAGGCAGAATCATATCTAAGAAAATGGACAGCGATGCTTTAAGAAAGGCATCTACTGTCAGCAGTTGTAAAGTTTATTATGGCGGTAAGACCGGAACAGGTAAGCGAATCGATATGGAAATGGAATCGCAGACCTACAAGTTTAAATTAAATATTAGGGACACACAGGGAAAGGATGGATATCCTACGCGAATGATGTGCGACTTCAGTTACAAATAAGAGAGTACTGCTATGGCACAGTTTAACAACGACAAGAAAAGTCTCGTAGGAAATAACGACACAATTTATGAAGTCGTTATGATTGCTGATCAATTTGGAAACGTCACTGACGCTGGTGGTAGTGTACAGGGTACTGATGCTTTCGGTAGGCGGAGAGTGTCTGAACCTTTTACACTGTTTGAAGCATTTAACAGATACGACGATAATGGTAAGTTCTTTGAGCAGTTAACGAATGCTACAACAGGGTTCGGTGACGATAGTGCTTCAATCGACATGACTCTTACTGACGCATCAGGCGATACTGCCATTCGCGAAAGCAAAAGGGTATTTTCATATCAACCAGGAAAATCTCTACAGGTTCTAAACACTTTTGTTATGAGTACAGGAAAAACTGGACTCAGACAAAGAGTTGGATATTTCGGAACTAACGATGGTCTCTTCTTAGAACTTGATGGGACTGATCTTTTCCTAGTGAAACGTTCTCAAGGTTCTGACACACGAGTTGCACAATCTAGTTGGAATATTGATACTGCTGATGGGAATGGTGCTAGTGGGTTTAATTTGAATATTGCTACTGCCCAAATCTTTTGGATGGACATTGAGTGGTTAGGCGTTGGTTCTGTTCGTTGTGGATTTGTATACAATGGTCAGTTTATTCATGTTCACACGTTCCATCATGCGAATACTGTAACCGCACCATACATGACAACTGCTTGCTTGCCGATTAGATACGAAATTGAAAATACCGCTGGTACTAGCGGAGCGAGCACTCTGAAGCAGATTTGCAGCACCGTTATTTCCGAAGGTGGTTTTGCATTGTCAGGATCTTCTAGATCTATCGGTCATTCGATTACAGGAACTGGTGCTGTCGGTAGAGAACTTACTGCTGCTGGAACGTATTACCCTATCGCTGCCATTCGTTTGAAAGACGATCAACGAGAGGCGGTAGTATTGCCAAAAGGAATTGATTTTGTGCCCAACAGCACAGGAAACAACAGCGTAATCAATTGGAGAGTTTATAAAGGAGCAACAGTTGGAGGAGGTAGTTGGAACTCTGCTGCTTCAACTTCCTCTGTAAGTTATAATCTGACGCCTACTTCTTTTTCTGGTGGTAATTTAATCACTCAAGGTTTTACTGCTTCTTCGAATCAGTCTGCCCAAAACGTAAGTCTTTCTGATGGAGTGTTTACTTACCAATTAGAAAGAAATGCTGATAGTTGCGAAACCTTCTTGATAGTTGCAGCAACGAACACTGCTGGTGATGATGTCGCTGTTTCTATTAACTGGGAAGAGATAACTTAAAGTTATATGCATATAGCCAAACAATCCTTTACTTTTGTGTCCAGATATAGTACAATGCGCGTATGAAATCGTTTATGACACATCAAATGCTCTCTGAGGCGAAAAATACTCACATGACTCACATCGAGGATAAAGTCCTCTATGGGGGAGTTGAGGGAACTCGTCAGGCGATCAACGCACTGCGTTCTCTGCGCGATATGCTAGCTGGCAAACATAAGGGTGATATCTCTGTCAAGTGGGACGGTGCCCCTGCTATCTTCGCAGGCATCGATCCTCGCGACGGTAAGTTCTTCGTGGCAAAGAAGGGTATCTTCAACAAGAATCCTAAAGTATACAAGACGAAGGCAGATGTCGATGCTGACACTTCCGGCGACTTAAATGTAAAACTCAACGCTGCCCTTGAGGAACTCCCTGCTCTTGGCATCAAAGGTGTCATACAGGGAGACTTCTTGTTTGGTCCTGGTGATGTAGCGACCAAGAATATTGGTGGCGATGCTTATGTTACGTTTCACCCCAACACGATCGTGTATGCTTTGCCTACTGGTAGTGCTGCGGCGAAAGAAGTGAAGACTGCTCGTATCGGTATTGTATGGCATACAACATACACTGGTGATACGTTTGAAAGTATGCGAGCATCGTTTGGTGTCAATGTTGGTGCCTTGAGAAATAGTCGAAAGGTCTGGAGTCAAGATGCTATGCTTCGTGACGTGACGACTGCTACTTTGTCTGCTCGACAAACAAAAGAAGTAACTGAATATCTTTCAATTGCTGGCAAACTGTTTCAGAAAATTGCTGGTAGCACCCTGCGGCAACTTGAATCAAATCAAGATCTCGCTCAGCTGATCGAGCAGTTTAATAACACGTTCGTCCGTAAGGGTATGGTGATACAAGACTCAAGACGACACGTGATTGCACTACAACGTTGGTTGCGTAGCAGATACAAAGCAGAAATGGATAAAAGAAAAACCTCAGCAGGTAAGAAAGCACAGCAGGCAAAACTTAATGCTATTATGGCATTCTTCTCTAAGCAGAACACTTCTTCGTTAATCGCAATGTTTGAATTACAAAAAAATATTGTGTTGGCGAAATTGATTCTTATAAATAAACTCAATGCCCTTGCGAACATAGATACTTTTGTTAAAACAAGCAAGGGGTATAAGGTAACAGGTCAAGAAGGATTTGTTGCTATCGACAAGCTTGGTGGTGATGCGGTGAAGTTGGTTGATCGTATGGAATTTTCGTATAACAACTTTTCACCAGATATATTAAAAGGATGGGATAAACCTAGTAGGAAATAATTGTGCCTAAACCACTTTCATTTAAAGATTTTCTCGTAGTCGATTATGCTCCAGGAACTGGAGAGTACATATCGTATCAGGCGAAGAAGCGCAAGAAGCAGCAAGGCGCTGGATCAAATGCTGAATATGCATC
>Ga0099850_1000439_pt1 | contig 18731 bp, 10 predicted proteins | sample CB_VirMetaG_5_FD_79182 | JGI IMG/M metagenome (GOLD analysis project Ga0099850, IMG submission 79182) | Freshwater to marine saline gradient viral communities from Chesapeake Bay - CB_1508_1D Viral MetaG | ecosystem: Environmental > Aquatic > Marine > Coastal | place: USA: Chesapeake Bay... | reverse complement strand
TGTTAAATATTTAAATAAGGATTTTGGGCAGTTCAGAAAGAATTTAATTTCTTTCGCTAAAAACTATTTTCCGAATACCTATAATGATTTTAACGAATCTTCACCAGGTATGATGTTTATTGAAATGTCTGCTTATGTAGGAGATGTTCTTTCTTTTTATGCAGATAAACAATTACGTGAAGGATTCTTAAGTAATGTACGAGAACGTGCTAATTTATATAATTTAGCAAATGCGCTTTCATATAAAGCAAAAACCAATTCACCTGCATATGTTGATGTCGATATATATCAGTTATTACCTGCGATAGGATCGGGAGATAATACTGCACCGGATTGGAAATATGCATTAGTAGTACAGTCTAATGCGATATTAACTACATCTAATTCAATTAAATTTAGAACTTTAGATTATGTTGATTTTTCGTTTAGTAGTAGTTACGATCCTACTAGTGTTACGGTATATGAAATCGACGGCACCGGACAGATAACATATTATCTATTACGTAAGAGCGTTAAAGCAGTTTCCGGTGAAATTAAAACATTAAATTTTACTTTTGGTGATCCGAAAATATACGATAAAATAACATTACCAGAAAATAATGTTTTAGAAATTATTGATGTCATCGATTCTGATGGAAATAACTGGTATGAAGTGCCGTATTTAGCACAAGATACCATTGCTACCTCAATACAAAATGCTCCATTTAATGATCCGGTATTATCTCGAGATAGGTCTTCTGCTCCTTTTATATTAAAATATACTAGAACTCCCAAGCGATTTATTACTCGTCTACGAGCTAACAATTTAACTGAATTACAATTTGGTGCTGGCATAAGTAGTGAAGCTGATGAAGATTTAATACCTAACCCAACCGCGGTTGGCTTCGGACTTCCTTATTTCAAGCGAAGTGTAGATTTAAGTATCGATCCGACAAACTTTTTATACACTAATACATATGGTCAAGCACCTAGTGATACTACTCTTACTGTTCGATATACGTTCGGAGGCGGTATAGCTGATAATGTACCGGTGAATTCTATTGTAAATATTAGTAGTATATCTTATAATTCATTTAATGATAATTTAGATTCATCAATTATAAGTTTTGTCCAGAATTCTGTATCAGTAAATAATCCGACTCCAGCACGCGGAGGTATGGGGTTACGTGATATTGAATCCGTGAGACAAGATGCAATTGCCAATTTTGCTGCTCAAAATAGGACTGTTACTAGAGAGGATTATATTGTTAGATGTTTTACTATGCCTTCTAAATTCGGTTCAATAGCGAAGGCGTTTATAGTTCAAGATGACCAAGTTTCTAGTAGAGGCAATCGAATTGATAATCCGTTAGCTTTGAATTTATATGTATTGGGGTATGATAATAATAAAAATTTCGTGACATTGAATGAAACCGTAAAACAAAATCTTCGTAATTATTTGTCACAATATCGTATGATGACTGATGCTATTAATATTAAATCTCCGTATATAATTAATATTGGTATTGAATTCGAATTGATTGCACGACCTGGATTCAATGGTAATGAAGTTCTTGCAAGATGTATTGATTATCTAAAAAAACGATTCAATAATGATAGAATGGATATAAATTCTCCTATTATTATTAATTCGATTATATCTGAATTAGATAAAGTTGAGGGAGTACAGGCAATATCGAATTTCGAAATAACCAATTTGTATGATACGATATTGGGATATTCCGGTAATGTATATGATATTAAAGGGGCAACTCGTAATCGAGTTATATATCCTTCATTAGATCCTTCAGTTTTTGAAATAAAATATCCGAATTCGGATATCAGGGGCAGAATAGTCACTTACTAATATTTATTAGTATATGAATTATTTAATTTTTCCTGCACTCGATGCTACTATATACGAATACTTCCCTAATCGTAATACGGGAATAGATCCGATACTAGAATTGAATAAATATACTTCAGGGAGTTCCGGCCCCAACGGTGATATTTTTACTTCTAATTATAATTCTAGAATACTGATTAAATTTAATTTAAATACAATATCACAATCGATTGCGAGTGGTGATATAATTAATCCTAAATATTATTTGAATCTATCGGCAATAGATTCCAATGATTTACCTATTGAATATACACTATATGCATATCCCGTTAGTGAATCATGGGTTAATGGTAATGGAAATTTTAATGATTCACCACAAATAACGACTGGGGTGAGTTGGAATTACCGTAGTGGGGTTGAAATTGGTGATAACTGGAGTATTCCCGGCGGAACCTGGTATTCCGGATCCGGCTATGAAGCTTCACAATCATTCTCATATTCTAGTCCTGATATTCGCATGGATATTACCGATATAGTTAATCTTTGGATATCTGGGAGTATACCGAATAATGGATTAATACTTAAACGCTCATATGAAGATGAAAATTCTTCTGCTATATTTGGTGAATTGAAATTTTTTGGTAAGGATACGCATACTATTTTCGTTCCTAAATTAGAAACATTGTGGCAAGACGTTGATTTATCAGGAACCGGGTCAGTGAGTGAAATAGAAGATGATAGATATGTAGTATATATTAACAATATTCGATCGACATATCAGGCTGGAAGTAGAGCCAAACTTCGAATTGGAGTACGTCCTGAATTTCCAACATTGACATATGCGACTTCATCTAATTATTTAACTAATTATCGTTTACCGATATCATCTTCATATGCAATAAAAGACACTGTTACTGATACGTATATTATTAATTTTGATGATACATATACACAGTTAAGTTGCGATGACGATGGTAATTTTTTTAATATTCGTTTGAATGGGTTTTTACCTGAAAGATATTATACTATTTTAATAAAATCTATACATTCGGATCAAATACTTATACACGATAATGGATATTTTTTTAATGTGTCAAGATGATAAACCTATTCAAATTCATAGAATCTAAAAAAGGGTATCCAATTCCCTTAAAATACAAGTTATCGAATAATATTCCATTAACTAAGGATGAATTACATGTAAAGGGTAATTTGTATTTAAGCGGAACCAAAATCAAAAAACTACCAGAAGGGTTAAAGATTGATGGTTTTTTAAATTTACAAAATACTGAAATTGAAGAACTCCCAGATGATTTAAAAGTTGATGGTAATTTGAATTTATCAGATACTAAAATCAAAGAACTTCCATATAATTTAAAAGTTGGTGGTAATTTGTATTTATCAGATACTAAAATCAAAGAACTTCCAAATAATTTGAAAGTTGGTGGTAATTTGAATTTATCATATACTGAAATTGAAGAACTCCCGGATAATTTAAAAATTGGTGGTAGTTTGAATTTATCATATACTGAAATTGAAGAACTCCCGGATAATTTAGAAGTTGGTGGTAATTTGAATTTATCTAGTACTAAAATCAAAGAACTTCCAAATAATTTAAAAGTTGGTGGTGATTTGTATTTATCATATACTGAAATTGAAGAACTACCAGATAATTTAAAAATTGGTGGTAGTTTGAATTTATCATATACTGAAATTGAAGAACTCCCGGATAATTTAGAAGTTGATGGTAATATAATTGTAACTAATGGAAAAGAACAATATTTTATGGACAACTTTCCAAAATTTAGAGACAAAATAAGATGATATGCTTGTACAATTAAATAGTGAAGAAATACTATGTTTGCATAAGTAGTTACGAAATAGTAGATTTCAAATCGATATTGTATTAATTTAGAAGTCTATAATTATATATATAATGTCCCTAAAACGATTTAATAATACGGATAGTTTAACTATTCCAGCCGAAGGTAATTACGGTTACGTCTATTCAGATAAAATATTGAACGTAGCTGCGAACCGTTATGAATATACACTATTAAGTCCGAATAATTCGGAATTAAATTTGAATATGGAATTTCATGTCATGAGTCCGGATAATTCTGGCAGAATATCATATTCATTATACCAAATAAATAAAGACATATATACTGAGTTACTTGGGAATGATATTATATTTGATATTAAAGAGGCATTTGATTTACTGGGTATAGAAAGAGGAACCTATTCTTATTTAATTAATTATCAGAAAAACCTAATCGGTTCACCGGAAGTAAATTCTTTGGTGGTTAAAGAAATTTCACCCGATAGAACTGAGGTTTCGGTTCGAATTAATACCAATATATCTTCAAGTATTTTAGATTCGACAATACGAAATATTCAAGATTTCTATACTAGAAAGGGCTCTGGACAACTTAAGAAAGAAAACCCTTTAGTTGTAGGAACCTATTCGTATTTAGATCCCAATAACTATACAATTGTATCGGGAACTGATTATAATGGCACTCTGGGTGAATATATTGATTCGTTTGTATTAAATTTTGGAAATAATAATATATACAAAATTATTAACACATATGCCGATGATATTAATTCTGGCATAGTAGACGTAAATCCCGATACTGTTATTTATTTTAAATTAGATAGACCTCTAGAAAATAATATCGAAATATTAGATACTGTTTGGGTTGCTGATGAGTTAATTGACCCGTATATTGATTATGTCAAATTTATTCCTAGAATATTCGAACCGGTATATAATACATTACGTGGACCTAATTTTGACATCGATATTCCTAATAATCGAAGTAGAGAAACTGACTTTAAGACTTGGACACAATTACTGAATACCGTTGATAATGTAAAACGCGATATCGTTAATTCGTTATTTTCTGGTTCTGTGCAGGGGATTGATTTGAATATCGATTATTCAGGATTCGATAATTTTGTATTTTATGGTTCTGCAAAAGAAAGGATTGATACATTTTATTATAAGTTACAACAAATTGAATATTATGATGCACAAATATTATCATTACAAAATGCATCCGGAAGTTTAGTAACTGGACGTGCAAATAATATAGAAATAAATAATAGACGTAAATATGAAGTAATTGGCACTTTTGATGATTTCGAAAAATGGTTATATTACGAGCCTACTAGTAGTTATTTTACTCATGGAGTATCTGGGTCATTTATAGGAGCACAAGGATACACAATAACTCCGTTTCCAAAATTTTTCAATAACGGAACATATATATTACATCATAGTACTAGTAGTTTAGGTAGTACTTGGTATTCTGGATTAATTGCAACCGGATCACTGTATGATGAACAAAATTCTAATGCGTTGGTAAATACGATACCACAACATATTAGGGAAGACTCACTGAATAACAAATATGTACTATTTGTAAATATGATAGGCCATTATTATGATATAATATGGTCATATGTTGATGCAATGAATAAACGGTATTCCACAGAACAACATCCTAGACTAGGAATACCTAAAGCTATTTTACCTACTATTGCGAATTCGTTTGGCTGGGAACTGATTAATGGGAAGGAATCTAAAGACTTATGGAAATATAAGTTGGGTACATCGAGTTCTGGTTCATATCAATCTACGGGATCAATATTTACTAAATCGTTTGAAAATGATACTACAGAAATATGGCGTCGTATTGTCAATAATATACCATACATATATAAGACTAAAGGTACTGCTCGGTCGGTAGATGCTTTATTAAATACATATGGGATACCTAAAACTTTAGTACCTATCAAAGAATTTGGCGGTCCTGCCATCAGCTCTATAGATGCGGCGTTGATTGATGATAGATTCAATTATGCATTACGAATTTCAGGATCATATGTTCGGACAAATTGGTCATATGTATTTCCTGCAGGCAGTAATAACCCGGCTGATGTTGTGCCTCCTAGAACAATTATGTTTAGGTTCAAGCCTGCAGTTACCGGTAGTATGTCGTTAATTGCTCATACTAGAATAGCAACGAGGGTAGGATGGAATTTGATTTTAGAACATACCGGTAGTTATTCAGGATCTGCAAATTACGGAAGGTTAACGTATAAACTTATTACTGGATCGAACTTCGTATCATCGGGATCGAGTGAGTATTTACCTATTTTCGATGGGGATTGGTGGAACGTGATGATAAGTACCGATACTCCTATGACTTCAAGCGCATCAGAATATGTTGCTAATGTTACTATCAACGTCGGTAAGGCAAGTGATTCGATTGTTGGTAGGGTGATACATACTTCTAGTTTTGCAGTACCCACTACTATAGATACTGAGTGGACTTCATCTAATTTATGGTGTTCACGGCCAGTAGATAAGGATTTTGAACATATTCGAATCGGCGGCGTATTGGGAACTAATGGAGCGACAGCTCCCGATACATATAATGGATATATACAATCTTATAAAGAATATAGAGAACGAATTTCAGAAGATATTTTTAATTATCATATATTAAATCCGGCCGCATATAGAGCAAATAATCCTACGGGTTCATATGATACTTTAATTAAATATTACCCATTTGGCGTAGATGGTATTAGGTATAATTATTCTGGTACCGTATATATATCATCATCACATCCAAATTACAATGTAAAGGATTTTGGAATAGATTCATCATCTAATACATATGCTACTTCTTCTGGATTTGAAGCGTCGCCTCCGGATGGTTATCATTATGTAGATAATGTAGAAACTTTCTATACATATACACCGGATACGTTCGGTAGTAATGTCAGGTCTCAAAAGATTCGATTGGAATCAAGTGATTTGATAGGCACATTGAATCCGGAATATAGAGTAGAGCGTAGTCAATTCGATCGAAGCCCGGTTGATTCAAATAAACTAGTAATTGCATTTTCACCACAGGATCAGTTAAATAAAGATATATATAATCATATTGGTTATGTTAATTTGGATGATTACTTCGGATTACCTGAATTTCAATTTGAAACTGAATATACTAAATTACATACATTCGCGAATGAGTACTGGAAAAAATTCGATAATCGTAATGATTTGAATGCGTATATTCGTGTGTTTTCGTTATTTGATTTTTCCTTTTTTGAGTCATTAAAACAGTTAGTTCCGGCTCGTGCTAATTTGATATCCGGATTATTAATTGAACCTAGTATTCTTGAAAGATCTAAAGTAATTAGTCATAAGAGACCCTCATATACTAGAAATGATTATAATATTAATTTGAGTTTAGAGTTAGATTCGAATGTTACTGGGTCATATACGGATTATTCAACAACAATATCTACATTGGGTGATAGATATGCAGCATCTACTTACAAATACATTAGTATACTTTTTAGTGGATCTACAGGTACAGCTATAACTTCATCGACACCAGATATAATTGCGTCGCCTACAGGGTCGTATATAGATTCATATCGAGTTTCTTCTATATATAAGAAAACGATATTTCATTATAGTAGTTCTGCCGCATGGGCTACTACTCCTTTTTTAGTGGGATATGATATAGCTGTAAGTCAATCAATGAATAAATATTATTCAAAGTCATTAGCAGATTCTTCTTATAGAGATGATGACTATACTGGAATTTCTAGATTATATTATAATGGTTGTAAGTTAACCGGACCGGGTATTAATGTACCTACTACATCGACTCCAGACAATGGCCCGGTAGTTGAAGTAATTGATGTGGGTTCTACAGAATTAGCTGTATCTGACAGAGCAGATAATTCATCACTTAGTATACTATAAAATTTATATTAGGCATATTTATTATAAAATAATAAGCGTATGGGATATTTGAATAATGCATCTATTACCGTTGATGCTATACTTACAAAAAAAGGTAGAGAATTATTAGCAAGAGGACAAAACGAATTTAACATAACTCAATTCGCATTGGGTGATGATGAAGTCGATTATTCTTTATGGAATCCTAATCATCCGTTAGGTTCAGCCTATTACGGAATTGCTATTGAAAATTTACCTATTGTTGAAGCATTACCTGACGAATCACAAACAATGAAATATAAATTGGTAACATTACCTAAAAACACAGTCAGGATCCCTGTAGTTAAAGTAGGACAGACTGCAATAACATTGACATCGCTTTCTGGTATTGCGTCAATTATTCCATATACAGCTAACTTTACCAACGGTAATTCTAGATTCGGATATACTGCAATATTGAGTGATTCTAGTGTAGCAACGATAGAAGCTACGAAAGCAGCTCCGCAAGTCGCCGGTAATACAATACCTGCTTATATAGACTCAAATGAGGCGGCACAAAGTGTAGCAGTTACTGGTCTAGAATTTAGGATAACGGCTAAAGCACAACCGTTATCAGCTAAACAAGCAACGATTACCATATACGGTAATGAAACTGGTGGATCTGTTGTAATTAATTTAACTGTAAATAAACAAACGTTGAATACCACTCCGGGGGTGGCATCAACTCTATAAAACTAAACTATGGCATTACCTAATACATTTGAAAATCGTACAGTAGTTGGATCTAGAGGAATATCTACTACCATCGGTCCTAGGATAACAAGTAACTCGGGTCCTATATCCGAGCTAAGATCCGGATTTGTCGGGGCCGCAACGGGCCTGTATACGCCTTTTATGGATGGTGATATGATTGCTAATCAAGAGGAAGAAGTTACTTCGGGTTTGTGGAGCAATAATGTAGGTACGTTATTGACTTTTTTCACATCTTCTACACAAACCGCGGCACAAAAGACATATTATTATGAAGTATTTCAAAGTGCTAGTAGTAACGAAACCGCAGCTCCGCAGTTTTCAGTTGCATATGGTCAAATATCTGGTTTAGGTTCAGCTGAATCCGGAACTAGTATTGGTGATTACCCCGCAAAGGCAATATATTCGCAGTATAGGCAGCTGTTACTCGAATCAAATGATTCGAAATTTACATTCAATGGTATTGATTCTGACCAAATATTCGTTGTGAATATCAATAGAGCTCGAATGAAGGAGAGATTGGATGAAGGAAATTTTGAATTACCGATTGCTCCTCTACTAGGATATGCTGCCAATAATAATGCACACACTGGATCGAATGTTAGAACCAATACGGGCGGTACGGCAATTAAATTGATAGATGATAGTACAATTGCATCACCTACCATAACATCTGCAGGAAAAATATATAATTTAGTTTCTGGTTCGATTACCGATGGTGTATATAATCCATCAAGTCCACACTATTATGGACTATTATATCCCAATCACGGTGTTGCTGTTATCAATGGTGATTTAATGAATTTAAGCTGCTCATTTGATATCGTTTCGGGATCAGGCATTGCAGGTGATAACGCATTTAAAATGTATACAGCGATAAGCGGCGCCGCAGCAGATTTCGGGTATGGGTTTAAAGCAAGGTCAGCTGAGCAGGTAAAATCTACGTATTATTTCGTTAGAGTAAAAAATCAAGAATATAATTATTCTAATAATCCTAGTTACGTAACAGGATCAGAAGGCGAGTTGTTACATTCTACCTTCGTAACGGATCCTAGAACATATATTACAACTGTAGGTTTATATAATGATAGACAAGAATTACTTGCAACTGCAAAATTGAGTAAGCCGGTAATGAAATCATTTACTAATGAAGTAAACCTTAAAGTTAAATTGGATTATTAAAAAATATAAATGAATGCCCGAGCTAATTACACTACGACCGATACGGTTAGGCGATTATCAAAGAAGAGTACGAACTGCACTTCCTAATTTTACGGTTAGCCATATTGAGGCATCATCGAGTGGTTATGGATATTATACAGGGATATATGAATATTATCCTTTAGAGTTGAGTTCTTCGAGTTATCCTATAAATGTGTTTGATGGTTCATATCAGCCTTTGATATGGAAATCATTAAATCAGTTATATTATAATGAACCGTATGCATACGGTAGAACTTACGAACATACCAATTCTAATAGAACACAAAAGCTGTTATTTTATTCAGCTAGTGTCATTTCAATACCACACCTTAAAATGGGGTACGGTGTTTTACCTAATAGCGTACAGTTTACTGGTACTACTTCACAGGTTTCATATACTTTAAATGATGATAGGTATGGTAATTTGCGAGACAGTAATATAGATACCGGAAGTTTTGCGCCTAGTGTGAATTTATTGGGATATTGGAGTTTTAATGATGAATACCGCAATACTAAATATTTGAGTAGTGGTATTCCAATTAAAAGTAAACTGAAATATTCAAGTAATGTATTTTATCCTGAAAGAAATGCAATATTGAATTCGATTATATACGATACTACATTAAAAACTACGGGTACATATCAAAATAGTTTAGGCATTGTAGCCAATTTTTCGGATACGGGAAGTTATATATTAACGCCGAATGAAGAGGCATTTAAACAAGCCAATTCTAGAGATTTTGCTTGGTCGTTTTGGTTGAAACTATCTGGAACAGATACTAGTAGTGATTATAATTATGTAATATCTAAACGCGGAGTAGAGACCGTTACGGAATTGAATCGTAGTACCGGAGTAATAGAAACGAATCGTAAGAATATTTTTAGAAATAGGTATCCGTATTCAATTAATATTGATACTGCTAGTGACGAAATACACTGTCAGCGTTCGGATGGTACTTTCGTTTCAACAATATCATCTAGTATTTCTATTAATGATAATTTATATAGACACGTCGTTTATCAGAAAACTGGAAGTGAAATGCAATTGTATATTGATGGCGTAATTGAGGCTTCTGGTAGTGATAATACTTTGAATCAAACATATAATAATAGTGATATAATGTTTGGGTGTCTAGATATGACGGGTACTGGATCATTTTCCGGTTCATTGGCTGAAGTGAGGTTATATAATACTGCATTGACTTCTGAAAATATTGCATCGTTGGCTAATAGACATTATATATCTGGATCGATGTTACAGACTAATATAGTAGGTAATGTATTTTATAGAACCGGCAATGTTGTTGTATCATCGCCTAATTTAAAATATGGCAATATTAATAATATTACTTGGAGTCTATCATATACAGGACAACATGATATTACGGAACATGAGATATTAATTAGAGTCCCTAAAGATAATATGAATATGACATTAAATCCTACGATTTTAGAAAATCCAGATTCTGATTTGATATCAGGTGAATTTCGTAGTGGATCGTTAGCTCCATATATAACCACTATTGGTATGTATAACGAAAAAAATGAAATGGTAGCGGTTGCTAAATTGGGACAAGCTATACAAAAACGTGATGATATTGATATGAATTTTATTGTTAGATTTGATACATAATGAAAAAAGATAAATCCACATATGTGTGGATGGTAGATCGTATAGACGTTCAAAATTAATCTAATAAGGAGGTTATATGGCAAGAGGAGGCTGGAACGGTCGTACAAAAAAACGACGTAAGGCAATACGTGAAGGTTATAGAAGTGGATTTGAATCGGAAATAGCAAAACAACTTGAAAAAAATAAAATTAACCCGAAAGAGGTGTATGAAATAACGGAGATACATTACATCATACCTGCTACAAACCACAAATACATACCGGATTTCACATTACCGAATGGAATTTTAGTTGAAGCTAAAGGTAGGTGGGAAGCTGCTGATAGAAAAAAACATATGTTGATTAAGCAGCAACGACCCGATTTGGATATTCGAATAGTATTTGTTTCAGGCAATACCAAAATATCTAAGAATAGTAAAACTACATACGGTGCTTTTTGTGATAAACACGGTATAATATGGGCCGAGAAAGAAATACCCAAATCTTGGTTAGATTAATTTTGTTTTTAATCATATTTTTATTATAATTTATTTATGGTGAATAATACCCATGAATTGTTGTTGTTTCTTGAGGAACATTTAGGTGAATCTACTCGAGTGAATAATACGGATGTAAGTTTCTATTGTCCGTTTTGTAATCACCATAAGAAAAAATTACAAATACATTTAGGATTACAACACTGGAGATGCTGGGTATGTAATGAATCCGGAAAGACCTTTTATACTTTATTAAAGAAGATAGAAGCTCCTAAAGAATCTAGAAAACAACTTAGCTTACTGTTAAAGGATAATGATTCTGGTGTATTTGAAGCGGATGTTGTACATGAAAAAGTAACAATGCCGCCGGCATATACGCCACTATGGATTCCTGATATGAAATCACCAGATTATAGAAATGCGGTTAGATTTTTATTGAATCGTGGAGTTACGGTAGATGATATTTTTCGATATAGAATTGGTTATTGTACTACCGGTGAATATATTAATAGAATAATTATACCTAGTTATGATTCTAGAGGCAAATTAAATTATTTTGTTTCCAGGTCGTTTTATCCGGGAGGAATGAAATATAAGAATCCGAACGTATCTAAAGATATAATAGGATTTGAAAGTTTTATAAATTGGAAATTGCCTATAGTTTTAGTTGAGGGTGTATTCGATGCAATTGCAATTCGTAGAAATGCCATACCATTGTTTGGTACGTATATATTAGATAATCTACGATTTAAAATATTAGAAGAAGATGTACAGACAATTTATGTATGCTTAGATAATGATGCTAAGGATAAAGCATTAGGTATTGCTGATGAATTTTCGTCTGCAGGTATTAATGTGTGTTATGTAGATCTTAAAGATAAAGATCCTTCGGATGTTGGTTTTGATAGAATGAATAAATATATACGAGAATCAACACCAATCAACCGCAGCGATTTATTTAGTAAACAAATTGAAGACATGTTGGGTTCATTATGAATGATGTTATTGTTAAAAGTACGATTACAGAAATAAATACTATATTTCATATAGCTGATGTACACGTTAGAAACTTAAAAAGACACAAAGAATATAAACATGTGTTTCGTAAGTTGTATTCATATATAAGAAAAAATAAGAATGCAAATTCTATTATATATTTAGCGGGTGATATTGTGCATTCGAAAACAGATATATCTCCTGAATTAGTTTCAGTAGTGGGAGAATTTTTAAATGAATTAGCAAATATATGTCCCTTGGTTATAATACCGGGAAACCATGATTGTAATTTAAATAACACTAATAGGATGGATGCATTGAGTCCTATTATATCTGCACTAAATAATGATAATATATTTTATTGGAAAGACACTGGGATTTATAGATTAGGAAACGTTGCATTTAATGTCATGTCTGTATTTGATTCACCTAAAAAATATATATCCGGTGATTCATTTGATGCTGATTATAAAATAGCTTTGCATCACGGAGCCGTTAATAAAGCACAGACTGATTTAGGGTTCGAAATAAATAATCAGAATGTACAAGTAGATATTTTTGATGGGCATGATTTAGTGTTATTAGGTGATATACATAAACGACAGTTTTTGCAAGTATATAATGAAAATAAACGAAAACCTGCTATATTGTATCCAGGTAGTTTAATTCAACAAAATCATGCTGAAACTTTAGATAAACATGGCCTTGCTGTTTGGGATTTGCCTAGTAGAACTTGTAAATTCGTTGATGTAGATAATAATTACGGATATTATACTATAGAAGTCGAAAACGGTAAAATATTGAATTGGACGGATTCTATACCTAAATATCCTAGGTTGCGTATACGTTCAGTTAATACCGATCCTGCGGATTTGGCTAGGTGTATATCAGATATCAAAAATCGACGTAAAGTTCAAGAATTAACTATTCAACGCGTTAGGGATTTTACAGGTAGTCCTACTAATTCTTCTAGTGTTAGTGTCAATGTACGTGATGTTGAGGTTCAAAATAAACTCATTACTGAATACTTAGAATCTAAATACATGTTAGATTCTGAGACACTTGATAGTATACGTCACGTGAATCGTATTACGAATTCTAAGTTAAGTGACTTGCAACGAAGTCGTAGTATATTATGGGTACCTAAAAGGTTTGAATTCGATAATATGTTTTCATATGGACCAAATAATGTTATTGATTTCACTAACATGGACGGTATTTACGGATTATTTGCAGCAAATGCTACTGGTAAGAGTTCTTTATTAGATGCATTATCATTTTGTTGTTATGACAAGTGCTCAAGAACAAGTAAAGCTGTACACGTTTTAAATACTAAAAAAGAAGAATTCAGGTGTAAGTTAGAATTTGAGATTGATGAACAGTTATATGTGATTGAAAGATCGGGTAAGAAAAATAAACAGGGCCGAGTGCCAGTAATAGTTGATTTTTATCGAATCGATTCGGAAGGAAATAAAGAATCGTTAAATGGTGGAGAACGCGATGAAACAAATAAGATTATCCGCCAATACATTGGTGAATATGATGATTTTATTATTACTGCATACTCGGTACAAAATAACAATTCTGCTTTTATTGATAAAAGTCAACGTGAAAGAAAAGAATTACTTTCTTCATTTTTAGATATAGGTATTTTTGAGAATTTATATAAAGTAGCGAATGATGAGATTAGAGAAACTAGTACGTTATTGAAACAAGCTAATTTACAGAATTATGCTGAATTGATTACGGAAAATAAATTAGAAATCGATAAGCTTCGTAAATATGAGCAATATAAGTTAGAAGAAAAACGAGAAGCAGAACAAGAAATTACTGATTTAGATTCATTAATTGATTCGACAGCAGCATCGTTAAAGTCGATAACGGGTAATTTGGAATCTCCGGATAGTATCCGAGATAAAATACAAGTTGTAGAAGATAAATTAGTAAAATTAAATATCGAGTTACTCGATAAAACTAGTGAAAAAGATAAGATAGACCACATCGCAATTGATATAGAAACCAAGTTATCTGTTGCCGATAAAGATGCGTTAGATATCGAATTAGTTGAATTTGAAAATAAATCAAAAGAGTATTCGAAGTTATGTAGTGATATAACGATACTACGTAATACAATTTCCCATTTCGAGTCATTAGATAAATCGTTATCTGAACACCAGTATGATCCTGAATGTGAGTATTGTGTACGTAATGAATTTGTAGTATCTGCCCAAGAAGCTAGGGATAAATTACCTGAACTAACAATACAATTGGTCGGTCTACATGTAGAAATTGATAATTTGAAATTGTATATTTCAAAATCTAATATTAAGGAAAAGCTTCAAATATATGATAGATTGTACAAACAACTTCTAGATTTGCGAGCTAAGTTATCGAATTTGAATATCACTATACAGAAGATAACGCATCAAATTTCTTCGTTGAATAGAGATTTAAGTATACTTAAAAACGATTTGTCAGCATCATTAGAAAATTTGGATAATATCAAAAAGAACGAAGAGTTAAATATGCAATTGGCTCAATTACGTTCTGAAAGAGATATGTTGAAAGAAAACTATAATTCTATTAATGAATATCTTACTAGTATCAAGGTAAAGATAGCACTTAAGGTAAAGGATAAAGAAACTTCCGAACGTGGGTTAGATGAGCTCAAACGGCTTCAGCGACTGTATAAGAACTACGAATACTATATTGAATGTATTAGTAGGAATGGGTTGCCTTATAAGCTAATAGAAACCATGTTACCTAAATTGGAATCTGAAATTAATAATATATTAGCACAGGTAGTCGATTTTAATATTGTATTACATACAGATGAAAAAAATATCAATGCATATATAGTGTATGATGATAACAATATATGGCCAATTGAATTAGTATCGGGAATGGAACGTTTTGTTGCATCGTTAGCCATTCGTGCTTCATTAATAAACATATCATCACTTCCTAGAACTAATTTCTTGGTTATCGATGAAGGATTAGGTAATTTGGATGGTAATATGCTTACCTCAATTGGAATGATGTTCGATTATCTTAAAACCCAATTTCAATTTATTATTATGATATCGCATATCGATTCATCTAAAGATATTGCTGAAAAACACATTGAATTGCATAAAGATAATGGATATTCAAAATTAAATTTCGAATCATAATTATTAATATATTATGATACAAAAAGAATTAAATCCGATATATCTAAATAAATTAGATAGTTCGGTAGCTATACTAGACACTAGTCCGAATTCTGCAGAATATTTTAACATAACAGAATTTCCGGAAGTATTCACTGCGGGAAAGAATCTTATTAAGTTAGCTCCGCAGGAAAACAGCTTACAAATAAATTCACCCATTTACATTGAAGTAGTAGATAGTACCGGAAATAGAATTTATCATGAAGTACTGAATTATGTAGGTAGTGATAAATCTAGAGCAGTTTCAATATACATATATCCCGGGACGCCTCCGGGTAATGCTACTATTTATATAGCATCTTTTACTACTAGGGGCGAATCCGGTTCTTTAATATTAAAAAACGATGTTCCGAATATATTATGGAAACGTAATTTTAAGATATCACCATCTACGAAAAATAGTACTGAAATCATTTTTACTAAAAAACCCAGTGTACTTATTAAAGAAAAAGTAATACCTTATTTTCTACCAGATTCTACTATTAGTTTCACTACTACTGCAACGGGTTCCGGTACTGATACTTTCGAGTTACAGTCTTATATTGCTTCTGAAAATGTATTATCCGGTAACCGGCGTTCTAATGAATTTGTTGAAGGACAATTAGATATATCATTCAAGAAAAATATACAAGCGAGACCTTCAGTATCAGGATCAGCTGGAATTTCTGGTGAGTATATAACTGTAGGTAGTAGGGGTAACAATGTTATTGTATCGAATGGATTCGAATTCACTAAAGATATGGTAGGAGGTACTATTGTTGTTCGTAATGCGAATGTTACTAAATATCTTCCGAATGATATAGTTACTCCTTCGTTACACAATCCTGCTAATATTATATATTCTGCTTCTATTGTACGCGTTATTGATTCCAATAAAGTTGAAGTGAATAATCCATTCAAATACACTTTCAGTTACCAATCTATAGAAGGAAATACTAAAGCTACTACTATAAATTCTTTTGAATCTAGTACCAATATAACATGTAGTTATGTTCGATTACGTACTACTAGTTCACAAACTGATTATATGGCATCGTTTGCTGAATGTATTTTTACTGATATTGAACCTGCTGCAGGTAGTATATATAAAATACGAACGTATTATAAACCTGTAGGTTTATTTGGAGATTTCATCGACAACGGGGAAACGATAGTAGGGCCATATAATATATTACGAGATGAAAACGCTATAGAACCTAGTATTGCAGCTGGTTATAATGAGGTGGAATTATCGAATGTGGAGTCTTCTGGTTCGATAAGTTTATATTACAATACTACAATATATAATATGAGTGGTTATAGTACGGCGCTTAGTTTAAATAATACCAATTTAATTGATGGTATATTGATTGAAACCGGCCCCGAAGTCGGACCGTTTGATTATAATGACACATCATATACTGAGTTTACAACTAAGATTACTCCTAGGATTTATAAAGATACGCAATATAGTTTACGTTTTAATGCATATGCTACCGCCGCAAGCCCATCATCGACAAAATATTCAATTCCCAGGATAGATATTTTCTTAAGTGGAAGTAAAGCGATACGTTTAGGTAAGAATAAATACCGTACGGGAATTGATGATACCGTAGATTTGACTTCGCAGTACGGTACTTATGTCGGGTCAGTATCGGGTTTGAATATTAGATATAATGATATGATATTTGACTTTATTGCACTGGCAGATGGTGATATCAAACCCGTATTTGTAGTACGTTCAGGTAATTGGGTAGTGAGTAATCTACAAATTATAATACCTAACGAAAATGGATTTTCACCTAACTATATACGATTCAATACCAAAATTGATCCCGTTTACGATAACACCGAGCATATATTTAAATTTCAATATTTTGATTACGAATCAAGACAAGCAGCGTTAGAGACAATAGTATATGGTCCTAAATTCAATGGAGGTAATACTTATTCGTTCTCAACTGTCGGAGGAATTAAAAAAATGACTTTCGGTGATTCTATTATTGCGTCCGGGCCCGGTGATGTTTCTGATTGGGAAACCGGATTCGTATTCGTAGGTTCCGATGACATTACTTTATAATAGTTAAATATTTATATGTATATATGTCGTTAATATTTACAGCCGGTTATAAAGGGTTCAATTCAGCATCTATTGGTATTGGTAGTGGTCTGATGATGTATTCTGGATCTAATATTAGTTTGGGAGGCACTTCATATTCCGGAGTTGGTATGGAACTAGTTACTGTTAGTGCTAGTAATTATATACGTTTCTCTGATGTTGGTAATATTGACGTGAGTGTTAATAATCTTACAGCGAAAGGAAACCTAGGTATCGGAACAACGACACCATCCTATAACTTAGATGTAAGTGGTAGTGGTAGGTTCGATGGGAATGTTGAAGTTACAGGTTCTATCAATCAAATAGGCGATTTAACAGTAGCCGGAAAAATAACAGCACAAGAATTTCATACTGAATTTGTTTCTGCATCTATCATATACCAAAGTGGTTCAACCAAATTTGGTGATACTTCCGATGATGTACATCAGTTTACAGGCTCTATCCAACAATCAGGTTCAAATTCATATCTTTTAGGTAACGTAGGTATTGGAACGACTAGTCCTGACTCTAAACTAGAGGTAGCGGGGAGCGTACACGTTAGCGGAAACTCTAGCACGAGGCTAGACCTAGACTCTAATGTAAAGATCACAGGCCAGTACAACGGGAATGGCGGCAGTGAGTTGACGTACTTAAATATGTACAACTCTAGCAACGCCTCTATAAATATGGGTACTAGGCATCAACTAGGGTATATCTCTTTTGAAGCTGGCATTGGAGCCTACACAGAAAGAATGCGTATTACCAATAGTGGTAACGTAGGTAT
>Ga0099850_1000436_pt1 | contig 18764 bp, 15 predicted proteins | sample CB_VirMetaG_5_FD_79182 | JGI IMG/M metagenome (GOLD analysis project Ga0099850, IMG submission 79182) | Freshwater to marine saline gradient viral communities from Chesapeake Bay - CB_1508_1D Viral MetaG | ecosystem: Environmental > Aquatic > Marine > Coastal | place: USA: Chesapeake Bay... | reverse complement strand
TGCGTCGTTGCCGATTGCTGTATTAAAAAATAGGTATGTATCACTTGAACTGCCAAGATTTAGGATCGCATTGTCAGCCATAGACATACCATTGCCTTGAAGAGCAACATAAGCACTTGTGGCCTGTAGTGTTATGTCTCCAGAACCACCGTTTGAGATGGTTCCACCGCTTGTCAAGGTTATGTCGCCGCCAAGCGTTGCACTGCCTGCAAGATGCAAATCTTTTGGTCGTGTGGCTCCGCTCGCACCAATGTCAACGGTATTGTCAGTTGGAAATGTCAATGCTGTGTCACTAAGATCCATGGCTGCCGTTAGTGCTGGCGTAGTGCCATCATCATCAACTGAAAATCTCAAATAAGGATCTGCACCATAGGCCAAGAAAATTGATCCTTCAACTTCTGCACTGCTGTTGTCGCCGCGCAGCAATAGGCTTGGACTGTTTGTATCTGTTCCAGATTGGTCCACAACAATGTCAGCATCACTTACAATTGCATTTCCTGATCCGTTCGGTGCAATAGTGACATCACCGTTAGAGTCACTTGTGATTGAACCTCCTGACTCAAGAGTGATGTTTCCGCTCAGTGAAATATCAGAACCGGCAATGTTTATTGATCCTGTGTCTATAACGGCAACGCCTGTTGTGCTTGACAGGTTTACAGAGTCAGCAGACTCAAGGCCTATAAACAAGTCTTCATTGTTTGACCCGCCACCGCCTTGTAATTTGATTGCACCGTCAACAGCGTTGGTTATTGTCTCACCGTTTTCAAGCGTGATGCCGTTGGTAGTAAGGTTTGCAACGCCGATAATATTGTTTGAAGAAAAGTCAGCATAAGCCTCTGTCAACACAAGCTCTGTTGTCTCAACACCATCGTCACCCATTTTAAAGTAGAAATTCGGTCTACCAGCACCGTCAAGACCTGGAGAGAAAAGAACCGTCCTGTCATAAGCCACGCCAGTGTCATAATAAGAGCCGTAAAATTGAAGCTCTGGCGCAGGATTTGAGATGTCACCAGCCGTGGCATCAATGGACGACATCCTTGTGTTGCCGTTGTTGTACGCTTCCCAGATAGGTTCAAGGCCATAGGTCATGATTTTAATCTCTGGTCTACCAAGAGCAAAACCGTCTGCCGTAGGATCTTGTAGTCTTGTCACATAAGAGTTTCCAAGAGAAAGCGACATAAAAGACATACCATAGTTTGGTGGAACTGTTGCTCCACCTGTCCCGTCGTATCCCCAGACTCCAGAAAACAAGGTGCTGTTCCCAAAGTCATCATGGCCGCCGCCATCTGGCAGGGTCCATTGTAGAGTTGATATAAAGCCGCGTGAGCCGTTTGCGAATGATGCTGTTTCTGCTGCCGCGCCTGTCCCCATGTTTGCAATGTAAAGCCAATCGCCATTAGAACCTGCCTCGGCGATGCCTTTAATACACGCGCCTTCTGTGTCTGACTGCTCAGAAGTTGTTTCACAATAGTATCCGACCCTCTGATCGGCACCACCATCACTTGGATCAACCTTAACATATATGGCTGCTGACTCAGGGTTGACTCCAGGATCAGGAGGAAAAAATCGAGTGCCTATGGTCACAAGATATGGATTAATGTCAAGATTTGTAACCGATCCCTCATCAACATTAAAATATAATGAGCCGTTGTCATAAACAATAAGGCCGCCGTCAATTGTCGGTGTTCCTGTCGAATCATATAGATCGTTTCCAGCAAGATTCCAGTCGGAAATATCTGATCCTGTAATGGTTTCATCTATTTGATCATTGAACGGCCCACCAAAAGGTTGTGCATATGCGATAGCTGCACCAAACACAATCGTCATTAAAATGTACTTTAAATATTTCATTAGATTACCCCCAGCCTCGCACGAACGCTTAAAATGTCAAGGGCTGCGCCTCCAGTCGGAGTAATAACGATTCTTGCCCTATCGCAATTTATTGGTATATTCCATTCCCAATTATCGCCAGCACTAATTGTCCTTCTCCAGATTTGTGGCTCCATGTCCATGTATGGATGTGTTGCCTTTCCAGCATCACGGTATCCCCAAACTCCCTCTGCGGCATTATAAACCTGAAGTTTCATTTCAATTTTTGTGAGAGTACTTCTCGATAAATTGAAAAACAATGTGAGTTGATTATAGCCATGGCATCGAATTTCTTCGGAAGTAACGCTTGCCACATTCAGGGCTTCATCATCAACAATACGGTCCTTGACATTTTTTTGTTCGATTAACATGGTTATTTTTCCTTACTGCGCCTTATAGCGCGTGACTGGTTTATAATCTCCCATAATTTCCTTGACATCTCCAAATCATCTGAGGTGACATCTTCCTTAACTCCGCTCAAGACTGATTTCAGCCTTGCTCCCTGTCTTGTTTTTTCAAGCTCATCCCCACGCCCCGCAAGCATTCTTATTATATTCTGACCATGATAGACAGGTCCACCCATTTTTGACCATAGGTAACCGGCCTCTTTATCTGAACCAAACCCAAGCCAATTGACACTACCATCGGGGTCCCTTGGGATAGGCATTCCACGATAGCCCTTTCCAGATGCTAATTCAGTTGGGATACCAAGAACAGGAGACATTGACCGCATCATATCATCAGCACTAGTTATCCTCCCGATCTCTGCCCATGGCATATCCGGTGAAAGTGATTTTCTAATCCCGGTCTTTGGATCATAATCCGTCGGGATACCCCCTCTACGGATCGTGTAATCGGCCCGATTCTCTGAACCCTCTGGAATCATCCCTGACCTGATCCAGTGACGGAAAAGATTTGGATACTTCGCCAACATTTTGATCTGCAAAGAAGAATTTTTTCTCGTCCAAGTATAGAATGGCATTAACGCTTTCAGAGTTTCAGTTTCAAACTTACTTAAGTTTGCATAATTAAAAAGGGCTTCATTCGTTTTTTTGGCCGCCTCCCATGCTGCCTCTTGCCTGATCTTCCATTTCCCCCTGTGCTTGTAAAAGGCTTTATGAGATGGCATGTTGTTCAACTCTGTGAGAAACCCCACAACCTTTGAATGGTTTTCAATTGCAGAGCCAATATTCTTGCTGTGCCTAAAAACATTTGCACTATCTATGAACTGGTCTGCCTTGGAGATCCCGGTTCCTACTGATTTGCCACCGTATTGCCCAGTCAATTCCTGGTCAAGCAGACCGAGCTTCCCCATCTCATCCTGAAGTTCTTTAAGATTTAGCTTGACATTACTCTTTGCATGTTTCCACGAGCCTACCGCCGCCTTGTTTTTTAGTTGGTGCTTCGCAATCTTATAGGCCGCCTTTTGAGATGACCATCTGAAGGTGTCTGGACCGAAAATCTCAAAGAGCAATGCCTGATTCGATGTTAAATTTCTTAAATGAAAACCAGGAGTTAGCAAGACTATTGGTGCCCAGATTTTATTGAATTTCTGGATGGCCTTTAAAAAAGCATGTTGGTCTTTCCCTTTTCCTCCAACCTTCTCGATAAGTGGTACCATCTCTTTATATGTCAAAACGGTCTTGGTTCCTGAGCCTTTTTTAATCGGCAGATAATCTAGGCCCGCATCATTCATGAATCTGTCAAGTTCTTTTTTGACCATCTCCTCATAAACCTCATGATATTTTGAGGCATGTGAATCTGGGGCGAGAAGTTTGTGGGCCTTGTATTCCTTAACGCTTGGGTCTTTCTTCAGTTTATTAAGCACATTTTGATATCGTTTATTGTTCTTAACCCTTTTCCTCGCAATTTTCATCCCATCGTCATAGGTGAATGCGAGCCCCTTTTTCGTTGCATCATCAATCATTGTATCAATAAACTGGGCCTTTTGATTTGTTGTCATCGCCTCTTCAATGTATTTGAAAATCACCTTTGTTGGATCTGTTTCTGTCTGCCCTGCCAGCTTCGTTAGTTGCTCCTTGCCAGCAATGGTTTCTGGCACCAGCTCCTTGCCCTCAATTTTTCTGAGCATGTTTTCAAATGGTACAGCCTCTTTAGACTTTTGGAATTTATGTGGGCCAACAATTCCAATATCTCTTGTGTCAACACCAAGCCCCTGGCCTCTCTCGGCATACTTCTGAATCTCTGTTCTCTCATCTGCAATACCAAGAGCTCTTTTCACTTTTCCGATGCCAGTCTCTTGCTTTAGCATTTCAGGGAAATAGTTTTTCTGCATGGCCTCATACACACCAAGTCTTACAGACTCATCTCCTATTTCTTTTAGGGTCACATTAAGCCATTCAATTGCAGCCTGTCCTTCTTTCGAGAGATTACCGAACCCCACACCACCGGATTGAATAACGTTTGCTATCTTATCAAGGTCTTCCTGTGGCACCTTTTTGAAAAGCTCTGCCCCCTCTGCCTTGACTTTATTTATTGCGTACCTTGAGCCCATCTTATCATAAGCGAAGCCAGCCACGTTATGGTGACCTGCCTTTTGTGCTGCCCTTGGCCCTCCCTGGTAAGGAAGGTTTGCCACCTCTTCTAAATGGCTTAATCGTGGCCTAATCTTTGCCGCCACATCATCAATATTCTTCGCAAGGTTTCCGTAAATCTCTTTACCTAATGCCGCCTTTGCTCCTCTTTGAATACCCTTGCCTGCGGCCCTTACTCCTGCTCTGCCTATGCCTGTACCTATTAGATTACCTGGATCGACCAATGCCTCATTTGTGAAGTCTGCAATATTTTCTCCGGTGATTCCTAGAAATGGCACCTCACCCCTTCCAACTGGTACACCCATTGCTGTAGGAATAAGTGGGTTCATTTTCTTCCAGGTCTCAAGATCCATCCCTGATTTTTCTGCTTGAACCTGCTCATGTTTTTTTCTGACATCGCCAAGGTACTTAGGGTCATCCATCATGATGCTATCGATTGTGGACTCCATGACACCCTTCTTGTTGTCCAATGCTCCATATAGTGCGCCGCCAATGCCTCTTGCTCCAAGGCCCATTACTGCCTCTAATCCATATAGGGCTGGGCTTGCTGCCTTGAGTGCGCTGTGTGGTGTTTGTTTCACCTGTTCAATATATCTATTAAGAATCAACTTTGCTGCTTCTGGATCTAATTTTTCAAGTTTCTTTAATTCAGACTGAAATTGATTCGCAGCTCTTTTTGACTTATCTCCGGTTGGCTTTACGATTTGAGTTGGAAAAGTAGGAGCTACAGATTTGTTTTCTGTTACAGTTTCTCCAGGCTCTACTATTCCAGATAGTAGAAATTTCAAATCATCATTATTTGCCATTGATTAACGAAACCTCTCGTTATATGGAAGAGACAAAATAGTTGGCCCATATTTTTTGATGGCATTTTCAATTGGCTTACCAATCATTCTCATTGGTGCCTCAAGAGTATTTAATGGGTTTACATTTTCTCCAAGTGTTCTCCAAAACAAATCTACCTTTTCTTGGTCAAGATTCTCTGCTGCCTCGTCTTGATATTTCTGAACCTTCTTTGAATCAGTAATATTTTTATCTGAGAAATTTTGACTCATCCAATTGAAAAATTCTATTTCTGCCTGGGGCTGCATTGTTATTGGAAGTTTTGAAATCATTTGATTTTTAAAATCTTTAATTTCTTCCAGGCTTCTTCCCTGATTTTTAAGAGCAGTAAACTCTTGAGATAAGGTCATCTTTTCAGGATCGTCACTGCCAGGTGTCTTGCCTCTTTTCCCAGACATAAAATCAATAGCATAATCCCTTACAGCGACATCTGCTGCAACCTTGAAATCATAATTAGTTTTGCTTGGATCTTTTCTGTAAACCTCTTTTGCATTGTCTTGTTGTGTCTTTAAGAATTTGTATTGCTGATCTTTGAGCAATTCTTTTTCGAGATTTTTACCGGATGCCAGCCCGCCGACACCGCCACCGCCACCTCTTCCTCTTCTTATCCCTGTAATACTTGGGAATCCTGCTTTTTTTTCAGCCTGAGCCCTTTCTAGTCCAAGCCTTGCTTTTTGCAATTCAATATCCTCAAATTCCATTAAGGTTGGATCAAACTTTTTTTCAAGAGATTGATAAAGTTTATCTGACTTTTCTTCTTCTTGTCTTTTAATGGCGTCTTCATAGACTTTCGCCTGCCAAGCTCTATCTTCTTTTGCTTTAGCTTTTCTCCAATCGAACTCATCCGCTTGTCTTTGCTGAGACTGAGCCATAAGAGCTTTCTGGTAGTCAAGCCACTTTTGGGATTGCTCTCTTTGTTTGTTTTGTTCGAGAAGCTGCAAGCCCATTCCGAGCCCGGAGGAGATTCCCTGAGTCAAGCCTGAAAGACCAGATAGATTAGGTCTCCTTGTTGGCATATAGTATTTGCCTTTTCTTAGAGCCATTTAAAACTCCCATCCGTATGGACTTCCATACATAGCAGAATATTGTGCCTGGTCTTCAATTGGAGAGCTTCCATACCCGGCAGCATAACCCATATTTGAGGAACCTCTACCAAGTCCACCAAAAGCCCCACCTGCTGTCCCACCTACCATTGCTCCAACTGGACCAGCCATTGCTCCACCAATAGCCATACCGCCCAACTGTGTAAGTGGACCAAGGAGTTGTTCAAATACACTTGGTTGCATTGCTTCCTGAAGCATAACTTGGTATTGTGCTTTTTCCATGTCGTATCCATGGCCAATATCCATCAATTGTTTTTGTCTCTCGAAGTTAACGGTGTTCCATTTCTCTTGAAGTGCTGCTGCTTGGTCTTGCAGATAGTTTGCCTGCTCCATCGTCAGCAAGTCTCGATTCTGCTGATAAATCATATTTAGGTTTTGGAGGTTTGCCTGGATCGCATTCATCTCCGCATTGGCAAGCTGGTTGATTTCTTGGACTCCAAGATTTGCCATGGCAGACGAAAGGGCGTTGGCATACTGACCTTCTCTTTGGGCCTCTGATGACCTCTGAGCCCCTGTTGTTAATGTGTTGTCCCTTGCTGCTCTGGCTCTATCTGCAATAGATGCCCTTGCTCTTTGCTCTCCAAGTTGTCTTTCGATGTCCTGTTCTTTTTGGTCGTATGCCTGTTGGATCATCGGTGTGTATTGTTCAAGCCTTTGTTGCATCGCATCATTGCCAGATGATAATCTCGTATCAATTAAGTTTTGCATCTTATCAATTGAATTGTTTCGATTGATTGTTGCTATTTGACCCTGAAGGTCTGACCGTTGCCCCTCTAGTCCAGATAAATATGAACTTTGATTATTATAAAAATCATCCGCAACAGACTGAAGATATGCGTCTTTATCAAATCCCATATCATTTAGCCTAGACGCGGCAACCTCCCATGGGTTTGTGTCCATTTTTTCAAGCATTTCAGGGTCGCTTATCATATCAATATCATAAGAACCAAATATATTTGCGACATCGCCTGGGTCCATAAACTCATTCATATCATCCCAATGAGTTTTTATGTATTCAGATGAATATCCACCAGATGGGTCATACAATTGTTGCTCATAATTTTTTGAAAATTCTTCAGTAAAAACATCTCTTCCTTCACCGAGCCTGTACTTATCATAAAGAATCCCGCGACCCTCTTCATAATCCTGTGTTATCCCTTGAAGATCACTTTCAAGATTTGTTGTCCCAACCGGCGTATATGTAGACCTATTCACCGCAGTCGAAGGTGCTGAACTACCTCCCTGGGTTGTCGTCACTCTGTTGCCATATCTATCATATGTGTTTGCCATCTCGCACTCCTAACTGCTAAAGACCTCTTTAATCCCGATTACAAAACTGACATCGGCATTAAGCGTTGGTGACGCTGCCGGGTTCCTAATTGATATAATTGTACCAGCAACATAGCTCTTATTGATATTTTTTTCTACGGAAACGCCATTTGTATCGATGGTCAGCGTCCTAACCAGGTCGCTCCCAACATAAAGTTCAACATTTCCTGTTGCCGATATAGATGTTCCAAACCCTTGAAAATAATCAACATATCCATCACGCCTTGTTTTGTACTGAATAAGTTTTGCGCCTGCACCAAGTGTAGGGTTCAGTGTCTCAATGAGATATGTGAGAGCATTTCCTTTATGAGTAGAGGAAGAACTAATATCAGACCGTTTGAGGTTTGAATCAATCCTTCTTATCTCATCGATGAAATTTTCTCTAATCTCATCTCCACTATGGGCACTTGCACTTGATATTGTATTTCTGGCAATGCTCATTTGATTTTCCAATCAACCACGACCATGGCAGTTAAATGCTGAGGGCTACCAGTCGATCCAGCCCAAGAAAGGTTGAGAACATCTAAAGGTTTAATTCTTTTTGAAAACTCCAATACCTCTCCGTTTTCAACTTCTTTGATTGTCACATCATTTATTTTTGCTGTGAGTGTGGCATCGGCAGTCCCCCCAACTTGCCTAAATGTGATGGCCTTAATATATCCCTCTCTATAAAAAATCGTTTCAGTGAGGGTTCCAGTTGCCCCAGATACAGTATGGCTATATGTGTAAACTTGTCTATCTAAAAGGGCATCTCTGCCCATATTCTCCTCATCAAGTGACGATTCAATAGCGGCATCGAGGTCAGTAAAATTTTGACCAATCCTATCTCCAGAGGGAGTTGAGTCATTATCAATCTGATAGGTGTATTCAAACTTAGCCATGGATCACCTCGCACTCAATCGCGAAAGAGCCTATTGCTGCTTGAGGGGAGGCACTTGCATATATTCTTAAAATGTCATTCTTTTTAAAATACTTATCTGTTAGTTCTTCATCTTCAACCTTTTCGGCCGTATCAATTTCTAGCGTGCTAATTAATGTAGTATTTTTAGATAGATAGACATCGTCTACTGCTGTTACAATTTGAGCTGCAAATTGCCAATGGAGGATTTTCCCAGGGAATGGCATCCTGATCCCCCATCGCTCATTGTTTACAGACACCGAATCAATCACACCTGTAAGAATTACCCTATGGATTCTTTCATTTGGATTGAAATTGTTTTGGTCAATCCCGCCATTGACGACCCTGGCGCAGCTATTGAACTCTCTCATAATCTCATCGCCTGAAGGAGTTTGGGTATTGGCAATTCGCTTTTTGGATTTCACATTTGCCATTAGATATTGCCCCTCTCCCTAACCAAGAACTCGAGATCCGAGATTTCAAAATCCTCATCGATTCCGCTATTCGAAATTTTAATCGACCTGCTCCTCGATGCGTTCTTGAGGTTGAGTCTCAATGTTTGGAACTTTGGAGAGTCATAATCCAGGTCTGTCCACTCTGACCCATCTCCCCACACATCCTGGGCGAACTCACTCATTGGCACCGTTATTTGTTGGAGTATCCTTCCGCTGTCTGCAATAATATCGAAAGTGAGATTAAAGCTCCCTTTGTTTTTTCCAGAAACATAGCAATATCGCCAATGTAGCCTATCCGAAGTGTTCCTCATTATCTCGTGGGATTTGACTTCTCCTGTGATGGCTTCATCCAAGCCAGATGACGCATCCGTTTTTTGGTCTTGAAATTCAAAAAACATATTTTCATAATTGAAGAAACACAATTTCCCGGTGTCGTCTTTTTCCTCGGCGTAACAAATTGCGGCGGCCTCGTAGTTATCATCTTTCCACCATGACCCAGTATCGACATCATAAACAAAAGCAATGTCGTTCTGATAGCTGTCGTTTGGTAAACAGAAGTAGACCTCTCGCCTTTCCTTCCAATACGCGGCGCAGGCTGTGCCCCATGAGCCTTTTGATGTGTTATTAAGGTATTCACGTATTGGCTCTGATAAGTCTTGAATCTGGCCCATTTTGAGCCTCTGAATGCCATTTTCAGATAGCCAGTAAAGAGAGTCATCTGTTGATACAATTGTCTGGTGAGATACGCATCCAATATCTGCAATTTTTTGGTGCCGATATTCAGATAATCCAGTCTCAATTACTCGCGAAAATGTGATTTGCCAAATTGAATCTCTCTTGAACACGATGAGGGCCCCGTTATAAGATGTCATTCCGGTAATCGGTGACCCATCGTTATCCAAAAGATAGATGTAATTATCCTCTGGCCACACCTGATAGTCTGAACCTGGTTGATTCCAGTATATTCTTTCCTCGTCTGCCAAAAATATCAGTCCATCATGAATGGTTATGAAATGAGCAGATGGGACAGTGCTTCTCAAAACAACGCCTGCATCGGTATAGTCATCCGTGATTGCACTGGCAGTCTCGACGGCGGCCTCAGATTGCTGATTACCATCCCATGTTATAGGAGGTGTGTGCCCGGATGAGGTAAACCAAATCTCTCCACTTGTCGGCTGTATGGCATAGTCTGCCCGGATATTTTCTGGTCTAGCTTCAACAAAAGTTTGATTACCAAAAAATCCCTCATAATTATCTAAAGTGGTCCCTCGATGTACAAGGTCATTAACAAACATATGAAGCCGTGGATGCCATCTTCTTACGACAAGCTGCGACCTGCCTGCTTCTCTGTCCATGAATAAACCAATAACTCCACCTGCATCGATAAGTTCATCACCGCATAACTTTGAGCTTTCACCAAATAACCCAAGGCAATAGCTTAATATTCTATCATCGTCAGTATCGAACTCCCTGTTTTTATAACTAAATCCGTTTTTTGGTACTAGGTTATTATCGGCAGAAAGCATTGCTCCACCAGGCCCAGGTCCTATCCTGATCCAGTATGCGCTTCTTCCGTTAACCTCTGTTGCTTCCCAGTCGGTCAACGGCTTCCATATGAATCCTGTACCACAATAATTATCATATGTATCATCACGAGGTGACCACTCCCATGGCTCCTGCACAGGATAAAAAAGTTTTTGCTTGCTTGATGGTAAATATGTTCCATCTGATGGGTCAAGGTATCTATCAAGGAACATTGAAACGTAATCAAATTCAATCCACTCAGACCCATTCCAGTATTCTAAGTCTACGTCATTGATATAGAGATCATCTGCCACATAATCTTCCGCAATATTATAGTCATCATATTGAGAGAAAAAAAGGTCCATAAATGGAGCATCGTGGCCAACATATAAATAGCTATCTGATCCCCATGGATAATCTAATGGATCAATAAGTGTGAATGGATCTATGTCTTCTTCATCATCATCAACAACATACCATTTCCAATCAATCTGGTTAAAGTTGTTTTCATCCTCACCGACAGAGTAGCGATTAGACATGGAGATCCCCCTCCACGTATAACCGGGTCTTTTGGTTAGACCGTTAGGCCCCCATCGGACGTTCTTCGCGTCCTTGAGATATTCAAGATAGGCTGTGTCACTTTCGCCAATCTCACGAATGGCGTCGGCATAAATTCCACGACGACCAAAGTTATTCAGCCGAATCCTTTTTAGATTCCTTCCCTTCAGAGGGCACCTCCAGAATCTTCTCAAGGTCGGCCTTGGTCAAATGCTCATGCTTCTTTTTTGACCAAATATCGACCATGATAGCAAAGGCCAGTTGTTCATTACTCATTGCCGCTCTGACAGGAACCCCAATATGGGATGCAACCGCCGTAAGTTCGTTTCGTTTCATTTCTTTCGTAACAAGAAATTCATCATCATGCTTAGGGCCAGCCCTGAAAACCAAATTAATTCCTGCATCCTTAGCATTTCTAAGCAGGTGTCTAGCCGTATCCACAGGGAATCCATACCTTGTGTAAGGCTCCATTGGAATTGGCAGGCCTTTATATTTGAAAGTCTTCTTCTCAGAAAGGTTGTGGTATACGAACCATCCCTCTCCGTCTTCGTGGGTTTTTTGCTCGTCGATGACGAGGTACCTGGCCATCTTGGGACGTTTAAGAATGATGTTTGCAACATCGACGGGGATCGCATATGGCTTTGGGTATGGTAGTTTCTTTTTCTGACTATCGTCTTTAAGAACTCTGACATATTCCTCCCATTGGTCCTTATGGATAGGCCCTTTTTTACACCCTTTAGGAAAGAAGTATTTTTTTTGGACAACAATTTGCTCGATGTCCTTCGCATCTTTCTTGCAGTTTGAAACAAAGCAAAATAACTTGACATTATCTGACATGATTACTCCTTGCACCAGACCTTCGGGCTACGATGTACCTTTCCCCGTATCTTGCCTGGTTGAGTTTGTGTTGCCTCCTGAAATGGTTCAACAAGTCTTGGAGGCATTCGTTATACTGACTAGCCCAGGACGTAGGTATTTCCTCTGGCTCCTCATCCTGTAGTCGAATTGCCCCACCATAGATGTAAACGTCCATGAATGCTTCGGGAATATAAAGAGGCTCATCAGTATCATCAACAAGATCCTCATACTCTGGAACTATGATCAGACGATATGTCTTTTCTGCACTGTGCCTTTTGGTTGAATAAAAAATTCTTCCCTCAACTCCCACGGAATCCACATAAGGCTCAAGGTTCCTTGGCGATGTGTGGACAAGAGCCCCAGGATTTGCGCCATCGGTAATATCGTAAATAGGTGGTATGACACGAGGCGCACCTATGCCACTCCATCCAATATCGATTTCAGAGGTATTTGCCGGTAAAGTAACATCGATAGTTGCTCTAGCAATCTGTGGGACTTTCTCCATAATTTTCCGGAAAATCTTTCGACCTTCGTCGTTGATTGAATCGGTAATGTCGGAGTTGGACCATTTCGTATTAGTCGAGGTATCTGTCTCCCCAACCTTTCGGCGAATCCTTGTTCTGATGGTCGATAGTTTCATCTCATCAAAGCCTCTCTCTCCATGCGCTCTTTGATTTTCTCGCGGTTGGATTCAATCTGATTGACCTCTTCCTTGAGAATTGTCTCGTTGCGCATTTCGTCTTGAAGAGATTTGGCCCAATAAGCTGCCTCTTCGATATGCTCACCCCAAATTTCATCACGTTCCTTTTCGCTTTGCTCCAGGGCTCGGACTCTATCTTGCTCCCAACGTTTAAGGAAAGCATCAACTCCACCTGGATAATAGACCGGGAACTCATTTATAAGGGTATCAATATCTGAGAGATCAGGCTCTTTGAATTTTCCGTGAACCTGGCCACATCTTGGACACCCCACAAATTCCCCGCTGTCCATTTTCTCACGAACTTCCGGTACTCCGAGAGCCTGCATATGGTTCCCGGAGAAACCGGATGGTTCGCAAATATGGAAAAGAATTTTATGATCACCTCTGGGAGAGAACGGCGAGGCGCGTCGCACGAATGCCATGCGCCCCACTTCCATATCGTAGATGCACTTTGTCATTCCAGAACGATCCAGCATGAACAACATCTCGTTTATGAATTTACTCGCTCTCAATGGTTATCCCCTTTGGTTCTTAAAATTCGTCTTTCCAGTAGCCGTGGACTTCGACACGGACATGGCCAAAGCCTTTGCTCCAGTCTCCAGTCGCCGCGCTGTTAACAAAGCTCAAGTTACAAAGTAACTCGGTCCCGGCGGCCACTTCAACATAGTCATCATCCAGAACGGCATCGGTTTCACCTGTTCCACCATCGGCAGAGCAGGAAGGGGCGGTCGCACCAGCGGCAATTTTTGGTGTAGTACTACAAACACTACTCCCGTTATTTTTCACGTCGGCGGCAAGAAGGTGGGTTGTGTCATCACCAACGGTCTGCGCGAAAAGCTGAACATCTTCAATCACGAAAATGTTCTCAGTGTCGGTTGAATCTTTTTCTGGTTTTCCGAGAGAAAGATTATTTTGGGCAGAAAGGTTGATGTGTCGGCCAATATACTTGATGACCAATACGCCTTGGCCTTCAATAAATGCCGTGGTTGAGGCTGCCTCAACAGTGATCGTGTCGTCTGCGGCAAATGTGTTTTCAGCGACAATGGTTTCACCGTTTACAACATCGCCAACAGCGTCGCAGGCGGCAGATGTAAGAGCCAGCGTTGCGGCTGCATCACCAGTTTTCTCGACATTGGTCGTCCCGATCTCTAGATTAAGCGTTGATGCCTTTGACCCGGTCGTTACAGGATCAACGACATAAAAGTCAAACGCCGTGATTGTCCCAGCAAAGCCAGGAGTGAATTGCTTGATCGTATCGCCATCAGCGATGCCAGCCATATCAATGGCAAATTCCCACTGGCCAGCGACAAGAATGTCATCTTTAAAGTTAAGGGTGTAAATCTCCCGTTTCAATTGAGAGTCGTCTGCAACATTTCGATTCTGTATACCCATTTCATATCCTCCTATGGGTTAAAAGTTTGGTTCACAAGGCGAGGGGATGACTACCATCCCCCCAGCACTTGGTTCAATATGGATTAGCCTTTTGCTTGATCCACAATGTCAAAGGTTTTTACCACACCGAGGCCACCACGTTGGAATGTCGCGAGGTTCCAGGTGTAGAGCAATTCGCCAACATACTCGAAGTTTGACGAGCTTCTATGAAGGACAGGGCCACCTCCAAACGGAGTTGTTTCGGCTCTCCACATTGGCTTGAACCACTCGAAGAACTCCACACCAACGCCATTGTACAGGAAAACAGAACCATGTGTTCCCACTGGTCCGGTGTGCGTTCCATCAGAAATGACTTCGATGACTCCATCACCGGCTTGGATATAAAGGCTTGCATACCCAGGACCAATGGCCTTTTGCATGTCACCTTTAGTAAATCGAGCATCAGTGATGTATTGTCTCGCCAGCTTAGAGGAGAACTCCACGGAGCAAATCATTGACTCAACCGGGCGTCCACTTCTTCTTGCGATCTGATTGCACGTATCGAAAATGGGGTCAGCATTCACGGCTCGGCCATCGGAGCTGTTGACATTTCCAGACCAGTATCGACCATATGTCCCAGAGGAAAGTCCTCCAACGCTTGCGACAATAGTATCATCGTCGCAAAGACCCTGGAACCCCATTGGATCAAGCTGGCTTGAAATGGTTGTGCTATATGCACCCTGATATGCGATATAGTCATTGTCTGCCGTATTGGTTGGAACTGTTGATTCAAGGTCCACTGTTCCATCCACATAAACAGTGGTTGGCTTGATTTGACCTCGAACTGCGCCTGTGGTTGCATTGATAACATCGTAGGTTTTATTCTCCACGATATAGAATGCCGAATGAAGCTGAATACTTGTGCTTCCAGATGGTATTCCATCGAATGAGGCTACAACGCCAGCACCCCATTGTCTGATGGCATTGGAGCACATTTTTTCGAGGGTCTTCGTGCAATGCGCGAATTGTGTTTTGATGATGTCGAAGTATTTGGCTTTGGACTTTTCGCCATACTTGAACATATCATCGGTGATGTTCAGGCCAACATACTGAGTTTTTGCCTCGTAAGAAGCCTCAGTTGTGGTGAACCTTCCACCATCAGGAATCACGCCGCCATCTGTAGAAACAGGTTGGCCAGAGGTATTCCCGCCGGTGTAAACAGAACCCTTGAGGATGTCTCCCTCTGGCTCCCTTTTGGATTTTTCAAAGAAATTCAAAAGCGCATATTTGAGATCCATCTCTTTATGCAAGCCTTTGATGTATGCGTTGAAAAGCATACCTAGTCTGTCAGATTTTGATAGTTGAGCCACTTTTTACTCCTATTCTAGCTCACCAATCGCAGTCAAAACATCATCGAGGCGGTTGTTTTTTCGTCCCCAGGCAATAGCATTATCGACCATTTCCAAACCAGCCCCAAAGCTCTTAAAGGGAATATCTGTCTTCTTCATCTGTGAAGGAGCTTTGCCTCCAGAAAGTGGAGTCCCTGGAGTTTTAGACAATTTTTCCTTGGCTTTTTCCATGGCTTTCTCATCCTTTTTTTCATACTGATTCATTTGGATAAGAAGTTGTTTGGAAATATCGAAAATGGCATTGGTGTTGACGGGCCTTGAAAAATCATGGCTCCTAAGCATGTGACCAACTCTCGTTGTGATCAACTCTTTGAAGATGTGGTCGCCGTCTTTGCCAGCAGACTTAATGGCCATATCAAGAGCCTGTGAAGCCTCTCGCATACGTTCCTTTTTGTTCTGCTCATCTTGAATGGCGTTTAATCTTTCATCAAAAGCCTTTTCTTTTTCAGATAAACGCTTGTCCATTTCGGCAAAAATTTGACCAGCCCGTTCTTCGATAAGGCGATCTTGAGGGTCGAGTGAATCAAGGTATTCTTGATAGTTTGCTTGTTGCCTTGCATTTTTTTCGGCCTCCAGCCTCTTCCGTTGTTCCTCCTGCAATAGTCGCTGCGATTCCATTAAGGAATCAATTTTGTGTTGTGTTTGTTGTTTTTCCATTTCCTGGAGTCTACGCTCCAGCTCAAGACGCTTTTGCTCTGCCTCCTGTGCTCGCTTACGGTTTCTTTTCAGTTCCCGCACGAGCTTGGATTCTTGCTTGGGCTGTCCATCTGAAATGGCTTCCTGCTCCTCATCGAGAGCTTCAAGTCGTTCAAGCAGTTCCTCTTGTGACTGTGTGCTCTCCTCCCCTGATTCGTCGGTATCAACATCGGATACTTCGTCGCCCTGGTCATCCGGGTTCCCGGCATCAACGGCAGCCTGAGTGATGGCATTTAAATCAATACCTTCATCCTGTGGCTCGTTTACTTCCTGAGCTTCTTCACCAGCGTCAATCCGCTGAATCTCTTCATGCACCGCATTCAGTGCATCATCAATTTCTTTTCCCATCTCTTCTCCTTTGACCCTAGTACATCACCAATCTTGGCCGCCGTAACGTGGTCGAACGCTTGCACCGAGTCATGTTTACGCTCCTTCTGTATTGCCAAAGGCAGGACGTGCCTGCCCAATAGCCCTCATATCAACACCCTGAATTGGATTGCGAGGGACCACCCCCCCAGGTCTTGGGGAAGAATCGGGGGAACCTGGAGAGGTGGATCTCTTCGCTCCTCCAGCAATTTGCTGGTGTGATTGCATAAGACGCTTCATTTCCTCTTGCTCAAGAATTTGCTTGTGCTTCATGTAATGAGCAACCTTCATCCTGTATGCAAGTGGATTCGATTCCCTGAGCCTGTAAGACTCTGGCGTCTTGAGGTCTTCTTCGTGGTATTCCACATGGATTTGATGGTCCTCATATGGCATTGGTTCAATAAAGTCTTGCGGGTACATGGCCTTAGAAAGCCTATGGTTTTCCTCTTTGGCCCGCTCAATGTCTTTTTCGCCATATGGTGCAATAGTTTTGTTCTCATACATCATCGAAAGGGCCCGCTCTGCATCTGGACGTCCCGTTTTCGGATTGACGATAAGGCCCATTTTGAAGTCCTCTCTGATCTCCTGCCGTCTGAGCGTAGGGTTTCTTTCGAGGGATGAGCCAAACTCACAGGTAACCTGAAATCCTGGGGTAAGGTCCGCCGTCAACCATGACTCTGCTTCCCAAGCGCGGCATGGTCCCTTAACTTTAAAACTTAAAGTTCCCCCTTCTTCATCGTAAAGGAACTTTTGTTGACGTAGTATCATGTATCCCAATCGAGAAAGGGTGTGTCTTATCCCCATAATCTGAACAGCAATCATTGCATTGGATGCCGCATCGAGAATAGCAAGGGCACGCCCAGAAACATCTTTTCCACCAGGGAGTGTCCCGCCAAAATTATCAGGGGTCGATGTGACGGACTGTGATTCCTCTTCAAAAAACCTAGTAATTTCAAACAAGTACGATGGCGGAGTTGGTTGCTGCATGAAGTGGGGCGGGCCATAGACTGGGTTATACTCGGTTATTTTGCCTGGTTCGCCTGATAACTCGTCGAGGTCGTCAAGGCTTCCTTTTGGTGCCAAAGTCTGAGGATGAGCGAATCTTTCCATTATATCTAGGGAGAACCCACAAGCCATATTGATGGCAGTTTGCGGGTCTTTCATTGCCTTAATCATTGCCTCGCCATAGAGTTGATCAGGGAGAGGCTTTTCAGCCAACTTAAAGAACCTGTATCTGATCCCACCACTCGTGGGCTCTCCGATTGTATTTGGATAATGGTCATGATCATGGTAGGTTTGAAGAACATCGTTTGGTGTTGCTACCGTGACCGTTCCATCCCTATCGAATCTTGTCACAATTAGGACGGTTTCGCAACCGGCATAATTATCTCTGTGCTCCGTCGGGTGCTTTCCATATGACCGACCTGTCAACGGCGTCCCGGTTTCCGTCATCCAATTGAAACTTGTCGGGAGTATTTTTTTCTTGTCTACATTGTTTTTTTCGGCCCACTCAAGAGCCGCATCAAGTGTAAACTCATTGGCAAGAAGCATCCAATCAGCGTCCTGGTGGTTGTCTACCCCAGGGGCCACATAGACTTTCCTTGGGCTAATCGCAGTAACAACATCAACACCATTGTCAATGTGGTAATAAAGCCACGATGTGCCGTAGGTTGTCATGTAATCGTAGGCTTCTTTGATAACTTCCTCAAGATGTCTTGACTCTGACCAATACTGCAAAAACTTTCCACTACCTTTTGCGGCATCGAGGTCTTTGCTTTGGTTTGTTGCGGCAGCGATAATCCAATCAATAGGAAGCTCAAGATATTTTGACATTCTCATGAGCCGTGTTTTTTCCATGTGATTTAAAACTGGCCGCCACTCCTGGGTTCTATTCTCCATGATATATGCGAAATTATCAGGATCGCGCTTCATGCCATCGACGTGTTGCCACTGATGGCCTCTCACGTACTCCGCAAGAATATCCCATTCTCTGTCAAAGTCTGCACGTTCGGACATTGCATATCGGAGATCCGTGAAAATCTTAGAAGCAGTATGCTTATGCTTTGGCTTCTTTTTTCTAGGCATCACCGATAACAAATCGATCATATGTTACCCCTGATGATTGGCCATGAGTGCTTGAATCCTCTGCTGAATCTTCTGGCCGTTTCTTCGTTGCCTGTCAGCGAAATAGGATTCTGCATCATTTGCATAGAGCATTTCTTGTAGTTTT
>Ga0099850_1000435_pt1 | contig 18772 bp, 12 predicted proteins | sample CB_VirMetaG_5_FD_79182 | JGI IMG/M metagenome (GOLD analysis project Ga0099850, IMG submission 79182) | Freshwater to marine saline gradient viral communities from Chesapeake Bay - CB_1508_1D Viral MetaG | ecosystem: Environmental > Aquatic > Marine > Coastal | place: USA: Chesapeake Bay... | reverse complement strand
CAAAGGTCTGATGGTAAAATTTTAAATGGCGATAACAACACTCCACTTTCCAGAATAGAAGAAATATTTAATAAAAAGATGGAATGACATAATTATTAAAAAGGAGTGTTTATGGCTGATGATTCGATTCTGTCAGACTTAGAGAATCAACAAGCAGAACTTGAAAAAGTACTTGAGACTTTGTTTGCAAAAAGTTCTGAAATTTTCGGGTACATCGAGAGTGCCTTCAAAGGTTTTTTGGATGAAGTAGTTAAAGTTCAAGACACTTGGTATGTGACTCAGTATCAGCAGCTCATAAAAGATTTAGGTCCCGAAATTAGAAATGTCACTCAGGAAGCATTTACAGCTGGTGATTTTTCCGCAATTTTTAATGAAGGTGAGAAAGCTGCTGCAAGATCATTTCAATCAATGGGAGATTATATTAATGAACTCGTTGAATATGACGGATTGGCACTTGAAGATATATCTGAAAAAAGAATAGATATCATTAAGGAGTTTGGTGATACAAATGTTAGTCTTCTACATCAGTCAAATGAAGCAATGGAGAAAGAGGCGATAAGATTCTCCAATGCGATGAAAATTAGTGCTGAAGATACCGCTAAACTTATCGGTGTAATGTTTGCCGAGACAGGTGAGGCAAGTGAAGAAATCTTAACCGACATAACAAATCAAGCAAAAGTTGTTGGTGATGCTGTCGGACTTCCCCTAAAAATGATGGCAGAGGGAATTAAAGATGTAAAGCTTGACATGGATTTCTTTACTGACATCACTGTCGAAGGTGCTGCCAGAATGGTTGCCAGCTTAAGTCAGTTGGGAATGAGTATCGGAACGTTTAAAAATCTCATGGAGCCCTTTAGAGACTTTGACTCTGCTGCAACAAAGATGGGTGACTTATCTGCAATGTTCGGCATTCAGATGGATGCTATGGAGATGATGTATCTAGCAAATGAAGACGAAGAACAATTTTTGCATAGAATAAGAGAACAAATTCTAGATCAAGGAATTGATGTAGAAAATATGTCAAAGACACGCCAAAGAGCACTAGCAGCTCAACTGACAGGGGGTGATATTCAGCAGATGAAAATGTTTATGCAGACTGGGCAGATGTTTACTGATCAAGCTGACTTGCAAGCGAAAACACAAGAAGCAGCTACCAAAACACAAGCTGATGCTTTAGAGACACTTAATAATAGTATGGTAAAAGTCGCCAAATCTTCTGAAGCTATGAAGGAAATCACCCAGAACATTCAAGGTTTGGCTTCTGCTCCATCACTTTCAAAAATTACAGAAGAAGTTGCTGATATGGAAGGTCAGTTCATCAAGGCGGCAACAAATGCTGAGGGGTTATCTAAACACATCATGGGTATTCAACAAAGCGTTGCAAGTTTTTCTGCAGAAACAGCAAGTGGATTATCAGAATTTGTTCAAATATCTATGCCTGCATTAGAAAATTACTCTGGCAAAATTTCAGATTCTCTAATAGAGTCTTATGATAAACTTGTTGATACTAATAAATCTTATTCTAAGCAAGCAATTGATCAAATAGCAATTGATACCAATGCCAATTTTGTGAATAGTGACGCATCTACTAATTCTTGGCCCGTTATGTTTCATGAATTAGCAAAATCTTTAGGCGATCCATCAGTTCCTGGTGGGCAGGAAGCGAGAAACTTCTATGCAGCTTCAGTGATGAGCTGGGGTGATATATTCATAGAATCAATTGAGCAATCAATTCAAAATATTAGCAATTCTGTTAATTTTGAAGGAATAGTATCAGATTTTAAAAAAGCATCAATAGAAATAAAAGATATCGCATCTGATGTGGCTATCTCAATGGCATCAATTAGTTCTCCCCAGATTAGAGTTGATGGAGGAACTACAAATATAGAAGTTGTTGCAAGCAGCATCTCTGCTGATTTAGCTCAGGCTGTGGAAGAATCAATTAGCAAACTCGAGCAAGCTCCAGCAGAAGTTAATGTTAAAGTTGACATAGAATCTCTTAAGGCAGATTTAATAGCGACTCTAAAAGAAGGATTTGATAACACAGAGCATAATTTTGAACTTGTAGTTGATAGCACAAGAATTGCTAATGTTGTTGCAAAGTCTACGACGTCCGATAGAAGAACTTTTCAAATGAGAACCGTGTAAATGACAAATAAAATTATTGATGAAATTGTATTTCAAAAAAATATTCTCGCAGAAAATCTAAGTGAAGACGAAAAAAAAGAAATCGATATTTACTTAGAAGAGCTATTTAAAGAGCTCTCACCTGTGATGGAAGTTTTTAACAATCTCGAGAATAGTGAAGAATTTAAGAAAAGTGTCGCATCATCTTTCAAATCAGAAATCAAGGAACAAAAATGGCTAGAGAAACTCTCAAAGACTTTTTACGATCAAGCGGGTATTCAAGACCCCGGGTCAATCCAAGTGGAATGATTCAATACTCATTAGAGGATCCTTCTAATGCTGATAGCGACTTAAATATTGACGAACATACTGGTGCTCCGCTTTTAGACTTAAACAATGCAGGTTCAGAAGCAGGATTAGTTGGAAATTTTTTACATTACATATCAAAAGAATCCGGTAATTTTTATGAGTTTAAAAAAGGAAATCAAGAAACTTATGCCGGAAATAGAGGAGAGGCACTTCAGGATCAAGATAAGTTTATAGCCGACGAACCATTTGTTCCGCAGGGAACAGAAGAAGACTCACTCATGGAAGCCTATAGTAATAGCGGCTACTTTGATGATCCTACCACACTGGAAGATGATTTATCACTTAAGATCATCAACAAGATTAGTGGTGACATTCCTGACGGAGCAGATCCTGGAAGTAGAAATTCTAATGAGCTGATCGGAGGAATAAAAGACGAGACCGATTATGTTGTTCAACATACAGTTAGAGCTTTGCAGAGAAAAAATCGTTTTAATATGGATGAAATATATCCAGAACCTGATTTACCTATTGATAGCAATAGAATTGGATTTGTCAAAGGTGACTCAGAATTTAGTTCTTCTCTCGCTCGTTTAAAGAATGCGGGTGCTTCACAGCTATTAAAAGCAACGGGTTATATGACAAGAATCAACCCGTCAGATATTAATGAGCCTTCTGACATTGAAACAAGAATTCTTGATTCTGTTGAGGGTCCTGCTTATGAAGCCATTGTCAATATGCCCAGCAATGTTGCAGGAGAAGAAGTTCCAAAGATAAGCGCAGAAGCTTTATTGGGTATGAATGCGACTGGAGTGCCACAGTATGCAGAAAAATCTGTTAGAGCAGGCACAGGTGTGGAAATACCCTATGAAGAAGGCTCAGCAAATGCGGGTTCTTTTGGCGTAACTTATAATCAAGCCATCAGATTTGAAGATTTTACAGACACTCACAAAATCAAAACAGCGCTTAGAATGATTACGATGTATAAACTTCTTGAGTCGCTATACACAGAAATCATAGATGAGTTAGTCAAAGAGGATATAGAGATTGTCAAAGATGACTTGATTAAGATTGCTTCTTCTCCGACCACCGCCAACGCCGGAAGAATGGCCTTGGGTCTATCCAGAAAATCTAACAAGTTTATTGCAAATAACTATCTTTTCAATAATTTCCTAACGCCCACAGACTTTCCCTATAGTGATTGTTTTTATCGAGGTGTCGAGGTCATTTTTGGAAAAGATGTAGAATCAAGTTCAGGAGTTTCAGAAAATCTTACTGATATATACGACTCTCCAGGATTCTGGCTGGCAATATCAAATGTCGCAATCAAGAAAACATTTAAGTTTTCAGATCAAATACAACGATTGGCTGACGTGGGTGATGCTGGATCGGGACAAAAAGAAGCAATTAGATCGATAATCAATGAGTTTGGGAGTGTTGCAAAAATAGCTAATATATTTGCTATTATTGGTGAAAAAAGTCTTCATTGGACAAATGCAGACCAGAGCGAGGACGATATCACAAGTAGAATTTCAAATCCGAGAGATCCTGATCAGCTGGATAACATACCTGGAAACAGAGTAGGAAAGAGCAGAAGAAAGAAAACAGACGCGGGTGGAGGATTTGCAGGTGGCGAGATCGGAAGTGAAACAACTCTGGCCTGGGAGCAGAGTGATGTCCCTTCAGCATATCTTCTTCCTTTAAATATATTTAGAGCAGCTTCTGATTTGAATAACACTTACACAAGAGTGAATCCTGCGAGAGGTATGCTTGGAAGTAGGTTAGTTAGAAATACCTATACGGGCATTGACACCGATGGATCGGGAGCAAGAATACCAGAAACAGTTGTTAAAATATTAGAAGACAAACTGGATTCTGAATATGTCCCCTTTTACATACAGGATCTGAGAACGAATGAAATTATTGCTTTTCATGCTTTCTTAAATCAACTCACAGATTCTATCCAGCCCCAGTTTAACTCAACGCAAGGATATGGAAGAATCGATCCTGTTCAAACTTACCAATCCACTACCAGAACAATTCAAGTTGGTTTTACGCTTTATTCGACCAATAGAGAAGACTTTGATGATATGTGGTATAAGATTAACAAATTTGTGACGCTTATGTATCCACAATGGACACAAGGAACAATCGTTCAAACAGGAGATCCTGATAACGGGATTGCTACTCTCGCGGAAGGATTTAGCGGTTCAAGATTTGTTCAACCTTTCTCACAAGTCATAGGGTCTTCTCCTATTGTTCGCCTAAGAATAGGTGATGTGGTCAAATCCAACTATTCAAGATTTGCGCTGGCAAGAACTTTTGGAATAGGTGATCAAGGTGTCAAAGCCAATCCTATCGGAGAAGGTAACGTCATGTCTCCCGCTGCTGACTTTATGAGAACCTTCCGTGATATTGGGCTAACAATCTTTGGAACACTTGCAGGATCTCCTCAGGGTCTTATTAAGATGGGAGCAGATGAGATCACCAATAGCACAGACAGCTTGATGGCTAAAAACTTTACGAGTGCCGGATTAGAAGCTGCTGCCACTTATCTCGGTGATTCTCTAATTAATGGCTTTGTCAATCCCTTACTTTCTGCACAAACTCTTGCCAGACTTAGAGACCCGAACGTCTTTGGAGGCGAGGGATTCGCAGGTCCAGGCAGTAGCACTATGTTTGCTTATATTAATCCTAACATGATAGACGGTTATAAGTCTGAGTCTGGAAAAACTTATTACACTACAAAAAGAATTACTTGCAAAATTAAGGAAGTTGTTTCTGATGAAACTGGAGAAGGACAGATATACAAAGTCGAGGTGACCGATTACTCAAGTGATATCAATGGCGAAGTTTTACTTGTCAGACATGAAGACATTTGGAACGATCCGTCAGAGGCATTTTCTAAATCTGTTGCAGGAATTCTTTACGCAGTTGCAGGTTTAGATGTCGTTGGATTAACAGATACAGCTATTGGACTGGTCGCAAGAAGAGGCGGAGCATCTGGGGCAGCTCTTGATTTAGGTGCTGAGGCTGTTGCCATACTTATGGAAAATCCAGAGTCTGCTTTCATGAGACCTTCTGCAAATCCTTTCGTTCGCGCATTTCACGCCACGCGAGGTAGAGGTCTGGCGGGTGTCATCAAAGGTGTGACTTTTAACTGGTTAGAAGATTTCCCCTGGGAAACAGATCACAATGCCAGAGCACCCATAGGATGTAATATTGCTTTTACTTTTGATGTTATTCACGACATCCCACCCGGACTCGATCATACCGGTTATAACAGAGCTCCACTTTACAATGTGGGTGAAGTTATGAGAAATGTTGCAGGTGATGTGTATGATGACAGATTCTCTAAGTCTGAAAGAAAATTTAGAGAAGGTGGAAAATCATTTATTAAGCCTGGGTCAACCACAAAGAGCACAGGCAAACCATAGGAGACTTTAAGTGGCCCTTTCAAGATATCTAAGATCATTAGGCCCGGAAGCGGGCACAAAATCAATGAGTGTCATAAACACAAGAATTAGAAAAGGTGTTCAGCAAGGCATCATTGATGTTGTTGAAATTGTGCTGGAGGAAGACAGAAGATTAGATCAGATCTCAGGACAATTTTATGGGACAGCATCCTATTGGTGGGTCGTTGCTGCTGCCAGTGGAATAGGATGGGGATTACAAGTACCAGCTGGGACCATTGTTCTTGTTCCAAAAGATATTAATCAGATCTTAGGATATGTCGTATGAGTAGCAAGGTAGAAAATGTTGATATTGCTTTTGAAATGATTACAGAGGCTGTTGAATCATTTCAAGGATTTTTATTAGGAATTCCAGAAGGTGACACTTATCAACGTCTTACAGGAGATATGAATACTAATGGGCCTGAAGATGAAGATAGTTTGAAAAAAATTAGAGCAGCTCGAAGAGTCTTGTCAAACATTTGTGATAGAACAAATGGAGGCTATGCTCTTTCACAGATCGGAGATGATTTTAAAACACTGTTTACGGCTGCATATGGAGATGATACTGAAGGTGTATTGAGTATATCTTTTAACGGAAGCGAGAGATTTGATATTAGCGAAAATCTTGCAAGATCTGGCGGGACTAACGTTGAAGCTGCATATAGTGATTACGAGTCGAATGGAATAAAAGAAGTTTTAAAATATGCCGATCCTTTAACATTTTCAAATAGAGAATTAATATCCGGATCATATGGCACCAGCGATAACTTATCTGGCTCAGTAGACTTAAATCAAGCGCCACCTGATGGGCTTAATTCGATAGTGACAGTAACATCAGCTCCCGGAGAAGGGATTGACAAATTTTCTCGTCCGTCGCTGGGTGCAGTTATCATCAAAGATCCTGTTTTTGGTTTTAATTCCAGAAACGCAAATCATTTTCCGGTTTTTCTGTCAGCTGTGACACCTTTAGAAATTTCCAGATGCACGCCCTATTTAGATGTTAAAATTTTAACTAAAAATAGAAGTGGTACGAAAGCAAACAAAATGAGTATTCATAACTTTTTGAGGCACGAGGGAAGTAATGAAACATTTGAAAGGGCACAACCTGTTGGAGAAGCATACACAGAAACTTTAGGAGATGTTGATTTTAATTACATGGATATTTTTACATCTCCTCAAACTATGGTCAATCCAAATATCAATAGAAGTCAAAAAGGATTTGGAGATATCTCGACTATTCTTGGAGAAGGAACAGATGACAAGCCTTTTGAATACACAAATGTGAGAGACCCCTTTCAACCCTTTATGACGCTTCTCTCTTTTAATACATCGATAGCAGGTATCGGTCACGGGTTGTTAGCCACAAAGAAAGCACACTTAAAAATAAAACTACACGACAAGACGAGAATTAAAGATTTATCAGCTATTCTATCTCCCAATGAGTTTTCACAGACAAAATTTGTCATAGAGTTTGGTTGGAGTCACCCAGACGGCAATGTTAATTCTGATAATGTCTTGGGCAGATATTTAAATGCACTACGGGATTTGTCAATCTATCAGCTTGTAAATGCTGATTATAGTTTTGGAGGAGATAATTCTGTTGATATCACCCTCAACTTAGTTTGTAGTGGTTTTCAAGAGATGAAAACATTATCAGCTGCAGGTGGATACTATACTAATCTCAATACCATTATTGATGATATACAAGATGATGTGGAATCTTTGATAAATGATGCCGCCTCCGACGTGGATCTGGAGGGATTGACCCCTTCAGAAAAAAATAAAAAAATAAAAGAAATAAGAGGAAATTTAAAGATTTCTACCAGTGACTTATCAAAAAAATCTACCATTGTCCCTTTTGAAAGATTAGGAAAATGGAAAGAAACATTTGATAAAACTGAGACCATTAAAAAATTATTAGATTTTCTCTATGGTGAGGATAATGGGCCTGAGTTAAACAAGGCTTTAGAAGCAAATAAGTATGAGCAATTTAAGTCACTCATAGATTCAAACTCACCCAATGCTGGCGATGTTATCTATGCTAAATTTGAATCTTTGCCTCACGGAATTGACCCCTTCAGAGCACAAGTTGTTAATTCATTTTTCAAAGGATACGGGGTCAAAGGTAAATCAGTTCATCAAATTCCTCTGATAGGAATAGATGAAGTAGGAGTTAATGCAGGAGGTGAAGAAGAGAATCCCAATCCGGCAAAATATAGCGAATCCAGAGTCGATGAACACGTCTCTCTTGGCAAAATTATTTCCATGTTTGTAGGTTATCCTCTCTCCACAGCTGGAATATATGATGAAGTTCAGCTATTCTTTTATCCTGTCAATACTCAATCTGCAGCTGCAAGAAAACACACAACTGCCAGCTTTCCGATCAAAATGTCTGATCTTAGAGAAGAAATTGACAAGCGAGCGAAAGCAGGAGAACAATCTTTCAGAAACCTCAGTGTTCACGCTTTTTTTGCCATCTTAGAGAGAATTGTTGCTAAGCAGACCATAACAGCTTATGGGCTTTATCCTGAGGACTTGGAACCTAAAAAAACACAGAATAAGTTAGATGCATTCTTAAAGAAGTCACGAGAGGAAAAGGTCATTGAGGTCGAGAAGGAGGGCGGAATAGAAATCAGCGCTGAAGATCGGGAAGCAATATCAGAACAAGCACAAGCACAAACAGCAGCTGACGAAGATGGTGAAAATGATGTAAAAGATATAACAAAAAGACTGACAGACTCGAAACTCATAGAGCTTTATGAGACACAACTTGCAGAGCAGATATCCTCTGCAAGAGAAGACAGATTAAAATTTGTGTATGAAGCAGAAGAAGAATATTTTGGTGATACATTTCTTGATAAGACAAAATTTACACCTGTTAATTTAGCGATGTATTTTGAGACTTTTGCGCCAAGAAATTCTGATAAACCTAACGATGAAAATCTTGTTCAAGATTTTATCGATCTAATAGGAAGTCCTGATAAGAGAAGAGACACCCGAGATAATGGTAAAAGTGTAGAAAAAACAATCTTGAGAATACACATTTATGATGAGAATACAAACATGGGACCTGATATTAGTCTCTACGGCACTGACTCAATTAACATGAGCAAGACAGCTATAGCTAATAAAAATAACTTATCAAGTTATACAGCAATTAAGAGTCTGCTGATGAGAAGACATCCTACTATTATTCATGGTGCATCAAGCGGTGTTGTCAATAACATAAGCGTAAGTTCAAATACTTCAGGTCAATTATCAAACATACTAATGGTGGAAGCGTACGAGCAGTCAATTAACGCAGGAACATCCGAAAGAAAAGAACCTGATGGTTTTGACGAAGTTGTCTTATTACCAACAACAGTTAGTTTAGATATGGCGGGGTATCCTATGCTAACGAGAGGGCAACAAATTTTTATCGATTTCGGAACACAGACGAGTTTGGATAACTTATATACTGTAAAGACTGTTGATCATGAAATACAAGCAGGTGTTTTTAAAACTTCTGCTGTTCTTGTGGCAGCAAATCAGATGATAGTGTCTTCATTCAGATCAAGGTTGGAGAGTTTGATAGATCTTGTGAATCCAGGGTAAAGTCTCAGGTAAGTCTTCATAATCATCATAAATAGTAAGTTTGTAAAAATTATTTTGTTAGTTAATAATCATTATATGATTCAACATTATAAAAAAGTAAAAATTAAAAAATTAAAGATCGAGAAAGAGTTTGATTATAGGTCTTCAGATAAGTTTATTATTATCGATCCTGAGGGAGATGTTAATACCTCGATTCAAAAAATTAACTTATTGAGAAGAATTAGTAATTTAGAAAATATATTAACAATATCAGAATCTAACTATAAACTATGTAATATACTAAATATTAGAGATACTGATAGAGTGAATTGGGAGTTCCTCATAGGAAAATCGATCTGTCGAGATTATACAAAATATCTCTTGTCAGAAATAAGACATGCTTCCGGTTTTATTACTTCTTATCACACTGAAATACTTCCTCAGAGAATTAAGCTCTATGAAAATCTCACATCTGTAATTGGACCCGATGGTCATCAATTAGAAACACCCATATATAGTCACTCGAGCGTGTCTGGAAGAACAACTATCACTCAGGGACATAATTTCTTAACTTCTACTAAAGAATTTAGAAAATCTTGTAAATCTATTAACTCAGATCATTTAGTTAGTATTGATTTCAAATCTTGCGAACCTAACTTATATTTACGGGCAATCGGGAAAGAAATAAAAAATTCAGATGTTTACAATCACCTAATGACCGAGTTAGATATAAAAGTTGATAACAGGTCACAGCTAAAGAGAGGAATACTTTCAGTTTTATACGGTGCATCAGATGAGACGGCCAGGAGAATATTGGGTGGAGACAATAAGACCTTGGCTAAAATTAAAACTTTCTTTGAAATCGAGGAGACAACTAACAAGCTAAGAGAGGAGTTTGACAGAGAAGGGTTTATATTTAACATGTATGGGAGACCAATTTTTTCTGATAAGAGTATTTTAAATAAATGGATTCAGTCTTCTGCAGTTGATTTTTGCAGCTTAGCTTTTCTAAAATTTGCAAGAGATAATAATCTAAGTGTATCTTACTTGATTCATGACGACATGGTGGTAAATTGCAGTGAATCAGAATATCAGTTAATAAAAGAAACTAAAACCTTACAAGATCCTTGTAGTAAAATTTCTTTGCCAGTAGAAATTAGCATTGTTTCGTAATACTTATTCTGTGAAAAAATTAAAAGAATATTACGGAACACAGAGACCTTCATTCGCAGGCGGTCCAGGTGCAGGAAGCAATTTCTATAGTGGCAGAGATTTAGGAACTCACACGAAGGGAAGCTTAGGCACCCGAGGCGCTGATTCGAATTTTTCAAGAAGAATGCAAGCTTTGGTTCCAAATGACTATTATGAGCTTTTGGAGGATGAAGTGATAGATTTTGATGAGGATGTCGTAGTTGAGAATTCAAGATACTCTCTTCAGAAAACATTAGAAATTAATGAAGGCGTTTTTAGTAATTTTGCAGGATCTTTGTGGGATGCTGCTGTAGATGTAAGTGGAGATGCGGCAAGAGCAGCTTTATCAGGAGCCACAGCAGGACAGTCTTCATATGTTTTTATTTTAAAAAATATTTATGAAATAAAGCGAGGAAGAGAAAAATCTGATATTTCTATAGAAAGTTTCTTATCTAATCCTGATAATGATAATGTTTTAAAGATGACATCTATTCTTGATGATCTTGTTAAAAACCTATTTGATCTGATACAAACAATAGTTGAGATGATTCCGGATCCCACACCCACCGGAGAGATCGTGACATTTTCTGCATCAATTTTAACACACATAGGACGTCTATTGAAATTCTTAAAATCTCTTGGGGGAGGAGTTAGTTTTAGAGAAAAACTTACTTCTAATTTAATTAGAAAAACTTCTATGTATGCAATTATAAAGCCACTGATAAAATTTATAATAGAGCTCTTTGACTCTGAGTATATCCCAGAAAAAGTTATGCAAAACAAAACTGTCATCATGGGCACTCTTCAAAGAATCGTCTTGATGGGCGACCTAATAGAAGACTATGTGGTTCAAAAAGAGGTTGCAAGAGAAGCAGGAATCAAAGATGATGATTTTGTATATCAGTATAGAATTATCAGATCTCCCAGTGAAATAGATAACTACGATGTCTCTCCGTCCCGAGAGGAAACTTCTATTGAAGAAAGAATCGAAGAAGAAACATCAGAAATAGAATATTCTGATAGCAATGAATCACCTTTAGAAGATGATGATTCTCCTTCGATTGTTGAACCGCAAACACCGGGTAGTCTTAGCAAAGCAGGTACTTTCTTAAGAAAACTTTTTATCTCGAAACCCGGTGATGAAGGACTCTTTTCTGAAAGTCTAAATAAAAGATCACTTGCTTACTTGATCGAAGAATCTGACTCTGTTTTAGATGAAGACTTAGATGAAGAATCTAAAGAGATTGAAGAGTTTTCTGGAGCAGGAGCAGTAGGTGGTTTCTCACTTCCTCTGGGAAGATCTGCGAAAGGACCCAAAGGGCAACACAGCAGTACATCAGGAGGGCAGTCTTTTCCATACAGTAATAAAAATAGAAAAGCTTTTAATAAATACGCCAGTAAAACTTTTGGAGGTTCAAAGTGAAAAGACTGACTTTAGAAATAAACACACAAAACAATATTAGTTTAAACACGTTAATGAGCGAAACAAACCAAAATAGAATTATCGCAGAGATAAGAAAAAACAAAGCTTTGAAAAATTTATTATTTTTAGATGATGTCTATTTAAAAGAAAATAAAGATATTAGAGTTTTGACAGAAGAGATGTCCACAGCTATGGCTGACTTAGCTGTTGAAGAGAATCTATCTGCTGAAAAAGAAGAAATTACTAGAAATCACCTTCTTACGCTTATTCAAGCTGGCATCCCTCCTGTTGCTGCTTACAGGGTAATAAAAAACTTAATTAAGGGTAATTTTTTAGAGGCTTTTAAAAATTTACCGGGAATAAATCTTCTGCTTACTCCAGAAGCTGTTTATGAATTAGTGATGTCAGGTCTAAGTTCACTTCCTCAAAATATTAGAAAAGATTTAGTTGAAAATAAATATGCTAAAGCAATGCTCAGGCTTCTTTTTTCAATGAAAGAATTACAAAAGTCTGAAGATATCAGTCAGTTTTATGATAATTTGAAATCACTGATAAAAGAGTCTAGTCATGCACTTATTATATTTTCTGCATTTTTAGCTAGCATAGCTGCAGTTTGCTCCCTCGCCGGGGGAGCAATAGTATCAGCCGGGTTAGCGGTTTTAGCTGCTATAGAAACAGCAACAGCTGGTTTAGCTTCACCCGTAGTTGGGGCTGGTTTAGGTATAGGGCTATCTGTTCTGGTTGCCTGGGAAACAATTTGTTTAGTTTTAGGAGGCGGCGCCGTTGCAGGCGCCGCCGCCGGATTTGTATCTTTTTTGGTAAATAAAGTTTCAAAGATGGATCCAGAAGCTGATTTATTTAGAGATGAAAAGTTTCAAAAAGAAGTAATGATGTTTGTGCAGGGTATGAGTAAAGAACACAATAAAAAGCTAAAAGAAAAGCGAGCACAAATGACGCCGCCTCTCGAGCCAGACACACCAAGTGTTATAGAAGATGAGAACGAAGATTTATTACCTGATCCTATTACAATGACTTACGATCAAGGAATGTCAACACCAGAAGAAGACTCAAGGTTGGTTGCTGAAAATAAAACTTACAAGAGATGGCAGGTACTCTCAGGTATTGAATAAAGTTTTAATTAATTTTTGTAAACCATGAGCTCCTTTTAGTATAATGCATATGCAATTAAACATTGCACTTTACAAATTGCACATTACATAAGGAGATAAAAATGGCAGTTGATTTTGAAGCAATTAGAGCAAAACTTGCCCGTCTAAGCGGAGCAAACATTAACCGAAACATCACTTGGAAACCTAACGAGGGAGAAGAATACACAATTCGACTTATCTCATTCCCTGATAATGATGGACAACCTTTTAAAGAGATTCACTGGTATTATAACATTCCCGGTTCTCGCGGTATTGTTGCACCTTTCCAGTTTGGAAAGAAAGATCCAGTTCAGGAGCTGATCACTCGACTTCGTGATGAGGGTTCTCCTGAGGCTTATGAGATGGCTAAGAAGCTTTATCCAAACATGCGAACTTATGCAGCTGTCATCGTTCGCGGTCAGGAGGATGAAGGCGTTAAAATTTGGTCTTTTGGGAAAACAGTCTATCAGAAACTTCTTGCACTTATGCTTGACGAGGACTATGGCGATATCACTGATCCAATCGAGGGTCGTGATGTTAAGGTGTTCTGCACCAAACCTCCTGGAAAGAAATATGCCATGACTGACGTCACACCTCGAGGAAAAGTCACGAAACTTTCTTCTAACTCAAAACAATCCCAAGAGTGGTTGAACAATATTCCTAACGTGGAAGATCTTTACACTCTTAAGTCTTATGACGAGATCTCAGGAATTCTTGATCAGTGGATTAACGGCGACGAGGATGAAAACTCCAGCGAGGGAACCGAGCACCCTACTTCAACCACAACTTCTAATAGTTCAAGTGGTGAAAGTTATAGCAACTTAGATGATGCTTTTGCTGACTTGATGGATTAATTTCTTCTTCAAGTAATCTGATTTGGCGAGTAAGAAATTACTCGCCATTTTTGTGTAAATCATCTTTAGACTGTGTATGATAAAAAATAAAAAGGAGAAGCAATGAAAAATGATGATTTCACTAAAGACTTGATTAAATCTCTCAACAAAGAACAAGGTTCACGAGTTGCATATAATCTCGCAGAGGATGAGAGTCCTACACATGTTAAACGATGGATTAGCACCGGATCACGCATGCTGGACTGGATCTGTGCCAACAAGAAAGATGGAGGTCTTCCTGAGGGAAGAATTGTAGAGATTTTCGGCCCACCCAGCATTGGAAAGTCACACATTGCAACGCAAATCGCCAGAAGCACCCAACACATGGGTGGTATTGTTGTTTATATCGATACCGAGAATGCCACTTCTGTAGAAAATTTACAAATGTTAGGCGTAGATGTCTCAAAGCGCTTTGTGTATGTGGATACTCATTGCACCGAAGAAGTTCTTTCAATCGCTGAAAAGACTATTCTTAAAGCAAAAGCACTTGACAAAGATGTTCCTGTGACAGTCATTTGGGACTCTGTTGCTGCTTCTTCTCCAAAAGCAGAGCTTCTCGGTGACTATGATAAAGAGAGTATCGGATTACAAGCTCGTGCAATCTCAAAAGGAATGAGAAAAATCACAGGTGTCATTGGTCAGACAAATAGTCTCTTTGTCATTCTCAATCAGATTAGAACTAAAGTGGGAGTCTTATACGGTGATCCTACTACAACTCCCGGTGGAAAAGCTATTCCTTTTCACTCTTCTATTAGAATCAAACTGGGTGCAGGACAGCAGATTAAAGACGGTGAAGACGTCATAGGAATTCAAGTTTCTGCAAAAACTGTTAAAAATAAAGTGGCACCGCCATTCAGAAAAGCAGACTTTCAAATCCATTTTGGTAAAGGAATTGTTGAGCATGAAGAACTATTTGATCTGCTCAGAAAACACTGCAAAAATCATGATGTTATAGTCGATAATATCTTATACAAGATTGAGGGCGGAGGCGCTTGGAAGACCATTAGCATGACTGATACAAATACGGGTGAGTTAATTGCTGAGAAGAAATTTTATAAAGCTAATTTTAATGAGATCATTAATAACAACGAATGGACAGAAACAATAGATATCTTGACAGAAGCGGCCATGGTTAAGAAATTAGGTTCAATTGAAGGTGTTGAAATTGATCATGAGTCTTATGAAGAAGTTCAATCAATTGCTGACGAATTAGATCTGGATTTAGATGTAGATGTTTAAAGATAGAGTCTTGATTGTAGATGGTTTAAATCTATTCACAAGACACTTCATAGCAAATCCTGCGATGTCTGACAACGGAGAACATGTCGGTGGCATCGTAGGATTTTTTAATGCTATGATGCATCTTGTGGAGAAATGCAAGCCCGAAGGAGTTATTGTTGTCTGGGAAGGCGGAGGATCCGTTAAAAAAAGAGGTCTCTATAAAGAATATAAGAATAAGTCCAAACCTCAAAATTTAAATAGATACTATTCAGAAGACATTCCTTCCACATACGAAAATAGAAATCTTCAATTAAGAACACTCATCAAAATACTCTCAAGTCTTCCGATTTGTCAAACTTACATTGAAGGTGCTGAAGCTGACGACGCGATAGGTTATATATGCAAATACATTCTTAAAGAAAAGAATAAGATAATAGTTTCTTCAGATCACGACTTCTATCAATTGATAGATGATAAAACTATTATCTGGTCTCCTACCACAAAAGGGTTTGTAAATGAAGCAAAAGTTATTGAGCGCTTCGGTATTCATCCTGTTAACTTTTATCTTGCTAAGAGTATTGCAGGAGACGCTTCAGATAACATTCCGGGCGTAAAAGGTGTAGGTTACAAGACTCTCTCTAAAAGGTTCCAGAAGTTCACAGAGGAATCCGAGTATATACTCTCCGATCTACTCTTAGAGGCAAAGAGCAAAGTAAATAACAAAGGACCAAGAATTTTTTCAAGCATTGTGAATGAAGAAAATCTTATTAAGAGAAATATTAAGTTAGTTTTACTTGACTCTAACAATTTAAGTATTTCCCATATTAAAAAGCTTGAAAATGATATTGAAAATTTTGCTCCTACATGGAATAATAAGGATGTACATAAAATCTTAAGAGAATCAACTATAAAGTCAATTGATCTCCAAAGATGGAACTATCTTCTAAAAAATCTAAAAAAGGGCACTATTAAATGAGTTATGAAAATCACTTTTCTAAGTATGGAAAAGACTTTCAAGAAAAAATCTTTCAATCACTCATGACAGATCACCAGTGGGCCATACAAATGGTGGAGGTTATGACGCATGAGTATTTTGAAGTAAAATATCTACAATATCTATGTGATAGATTCTTTGGCTATTATTTAAAGTATAAAAATTTCCCTACAATGAATCTTCTTGTCTCTATTATTAGAGACGAGCTGACTGAAGGTGATGATGTAATTCTAAGAGGGCAAGTTGTAGAATTTCTTTCTCGCATTAAGTCGTCACCAAATCTTGGTGACTTGGCTTACGTGAAAGAAAAAGCATTGGACTTTTGCAAAAAGCAAGTCCTTCAACAGGCACTTGAAGATAGTGTGAAGGCAATCCAATCAGAAAATTACGAAGGCGTCTTGAATATTATGAAAGATGCTGTTTCAAAAGGTTCGGGTTCGTCAGTCGGACATGAATTTTTCAAAGATCACGAAGCAAGATTTGCAAAGATTAACAGGATCTGTTGCCCGACTGGTATACACCACCTTGATGCAAAAGATGTTTTCAATGGTGGACTATCAAGAGGAGAAATCGGCGTAGTTGTTGCGCCTACTGGTGTGGGTAAGTCTCACTGGTTAGTTGCAATGGGTGCCGAGGCACTCCGGCGCGGAAAGAACGTGATTCATTATACGTTTGAATTGTCAGAGACTGCTGTCGGTATCAGATATGATAGTAATTTAACGGGTATTAACTCCACAGATATCATTGACAATAAGCAAAAAGTTCTGGATTATTATGAACAAAATGACTTCGGCAGACTAATTATTAAGCAGTATCCCACAGGAACTGCAAGCATTGTGACACTTAGAAATCATATTGAAAAGTTAGCAATGAAAGACTTTATTCCATCTCTGATAGTTATTGACTATGCAGATATTATGAGGTCTACAAGGCAGTTTGACTCACTTCGTCATGAACTAAAACTGGTGTATGAGGAGCTTAGAAATCTTGCGATGGAAATGAATATTCCTGTCTGGACAGCATCACAAGCTAATCGAGACGCTTCAAATTCAGAAGTCGTTGGTCTTGAAAACATGTCAGAAGCTTACGGAAAAGCAATGGTTGCTGATATTGTTATTTCTATCTCCAGAAAACCTACAGAAAAAGCAACAGGCATGGGAAGAATTTTTGTTGCAAAGAACAGAGCAGGAAAAGATGGTATTCTATTTCCTATCAAGATTGATACAGCTCGATCTAAAATTGAAGTGATTGAAGATACAAGTCAGATGTCTCTTGTAGATATTTATGAATCTCATAATACGGGAACAAAAGACATGTTAAAATCTAAATGGAAAGAAATTACATCAAACGTTTAAGGTAATAATTATGACATACACACATGAACAAGTAATACAAGCTTCAACAGAATATTTTCAAGGAGATGAACTGGCTGCCAGTGTCTTTGCTGGAAAATACGCGCTACAAGACTTAGAAGGTAACTATCTTGAAGAGAGTCCTAAGGATATGCACAGGCGTCTTGCGAGTGAATTTGCAAGAATTGAGCAGAACTATCCTCACCCCATGTCTGAAGAAGAAATTTATAGCTTGCTTGAAAACTTCAAATATGTTGTTCCTCAAGGCTCTCCCATGAGCGGGATTGGTAATGACTATCAAATTCAGTCTATTTCAAATTGCTTTGTGATCGCTTCACCTGAAGATAGCTACGGAGGTATTCTCAAGACTGATCAGGAGCAGGTTCAAATTATGAAGCGTCGAGGAGGCGTCGGTTTTGATGTCTCTAATATTCGTCCAAAAAATCTTGCAACATCAAATGCTGCGAAGACAACTTCTGGATTAGAAGTATTCTTAGACCGTTTTTCAAATTCATGCCGTGAAGTAGCACAAGACGGCAGACGTGGTGCACTAATGATTTCACTCTCAGTGCATCATCCACAAATTAGAGATTTTATTAAGATTAAGAGAGATCTGACTCGTGTGACAGGCGCAAACATCTCAATTCGCTTAAGCGAGGAATTTATGTGCGCAGTTCGAGGGGGTGATGAAATACAACTGCGTTTCCCTGTAGATGCCAAAGAGCCCATTGTAGAAGAGTGGGTTAGTGCCCAAGATCTTTGGCAGGAGATTGTTGAGTCTGCACACGCGTCAGCCGAGCCGGGTCTTCTGTTTTGGGATACAGCGAAGAGAATGACTCCGTCTGATATTTACGAAGCAGAAGGCTTTGGCTCAACCTCTACGAATCCTTGCGGTGAGATTATTCTGTCACCTTACGATAGTTGTCGTCTAATGCTAGTTAATCTTACTTCTTTTGTTAAGAATGCTTGGGCTAACAACTCAGAGTTTGATTTTGATCATTTTGGAGAAGTTGCACAAAAAGCACAGCGATTGATGGACGATATGATCGATTTAGAAATAGAAAAGATCGATAAGATTCTTGCTAAGAT
>Ga0099850_1000434_pt1 | contig 18774 bp, 24 predicted proteins | sample CB_VirMetaG_5_FD_79182 | JGI IMG/M metagenome (GOLD analysis project Ga0099850, IMG submission 79182) | Freshwater to marine saline gradient viral communities from Chesapeake Bay - CB_1508_1D Viral MetaG | ecosystem: Environmental > Aquatic > Marine > Coastal | place: USA: Chesapeake Bay... | reverse complement strand
GTCGACAACACCGCGATTAGCTTCGTATAAAGCCGTGAAGCACGCAGTAACCCTGGTTGCTGCTTCTTCGTTTCGCTTTTGTCTGATAGCTCGTTCGCGACCAATACCAGCGCCCCCAATGAGACCGCCACCAAAAGCAAGGGCGGCACCCAGCTGCTGAGGCGCCGTGGCAATGGCTGCAACACCGATACCGATGGTTCCAGCGACAGCCAGAGTGAGATTAGGATTCAGGCGCAGGGTCATGTTTTCTAAAAGCAGCGTCCCATTTAGTTGTTGTCGGATCCTGTGCGTACTCAACCGGTGAAGGTAGGCGCTCGGGACCAGTTGAAGCTCGATCGGATTTTAGATCAAAAGCTTTGAGTCGTAAGCCCTTAAGGCTAGGAATTCCATCTTTCATGACAAGAGTTACACCGGGCAGCTTCAAGATGTTTGTGGCAGCCTCTTTCGTCCTCTCCACAAAGCGGTGTTTTGCCGCCGCTTTGTACCCACATGACTTACAGAAGTTTGCATAGCTCGGATACAACGCACCGTATGCGTTCGCGATGTAAAGACCTTTTTCCGATTCTTCGATCGAGGGCTTTCGCGCACCATGACCAATTGGCGTGGTGCTGTGAGGCGCGTAAAGACAGCAGTCGTTCAGCCAAGCAACAAATTGATTGTTGAACATCAGGGCTTCGATGTTGGTCGCATTCAGAGATGGAACGTGCTTGGTTGGGTTTGCGAGCACGTCTTTCATCTGGTCGTATCCCATGTCGAGCGCCCAGCTCACAATCCCCGACATCTCTTCGGCAAAAGCGCCCTCGATGTGGTCGTCGTAAACGGAGATAAGTTCCTTTCTGCTGCTCGGGGGGACCACTCGGTCCATGATGACGGTCAGTCTTCTACGCTCAAGACCGCTGCTGGAGTCATTTGACGTAATGTGCTCGTTACTTGCGATGCAGACCAGACACTCAGGTTTGAAGCTGATGATTTCTTTTCCGTACTTTCTCTCCGCACGAAGGGTGTCCGACGCAGACGTGAGTTTTTTGAGGACGTCCATCCTCTTCTGGTAGTTGCTTTCGTCCGTGAGAAGCAGCAGCCGCTTACCGATCAAGTTGTATGTCTCGAACTTGTTGTTCTCGATCATCTCCAAGCTTGAAGTGTGAGTGCTGTGGTAACCAGCAAGAGCAACGAGCAACTGTTGCATCGTCGATTTACCTGTTCCCCCAGGCCCGACAAGGTGCAGGAACCGCTCACCGGAGGTATAGCCTGTCAGAATTGCCCGAGAGAAAGCTCGGATAAGGAGCTCCTGTCCTGGGTGCAGGCAAGCTTTAAGCCAGGTTATGAACTCTGGACACTTAGCATTCTCCTGATAATTGTATTGAAGTTTGTGCCGTAGATAGAGATTCTTACGAGCTCCTTCTTGGAATTCCAGACTTTTGGTGTCCAAGGTACCGTTACTGAAAGCAATCAGACCTTTGTTCTTACTCCAGATGCTCTTCCTTCCTCCTTCAGCAGACTTAAGAAGCTTGGCTTTGAGGATCTGATAAATGCTTTGAATCGTGGATGCGGTGTATTTGGGTAGTACACCAGAAGCTACAAACGTGTCTAATGCTTTAACGATCCTTCTTTTAATGTGCTGCTCATCCTGGTGATACCAGACGTCGTTATCGCTGTCGTAGTGGTAGAACTGATCCAGCGAGCTGTCATAAATGAAATTATCACCTTGGCTCTGAACGATTACGTCTGCGGCATCGTTCTCCGAGAACTGTTTGTTTTGTGAGCCGCTTCCGTTTACGAGGCTGACTAACTGCTTCGGTGTTGAAGGAGTATTCATTTGTTGTTCAAGTGATTGTGAAGTAGAAGGTGCCGAGTCAACCGTGGAAACGGAAGGTTTCTCCGTTTCTAGGCTGAAGGCGGTGATGTCGAGCACTGAATTCAGCTGCGCTTTTTTTGCGACAGCCAGTGCTTCTTTCTCAGAATCAGAAGCAAATCGATCAAACGCCGCTCGACTTACGACTTTTACCTTTTTCCAGACAGCTAACGCACCGAGCTCTGAGGCTAGAGCGATTGCTGGTTGGAGTTCGGTTGAGTCGCGGATCGAGTTCAGGATCCGACCAAACTTGCCATCAAGGTCATGAGGGTACGCATAGATGTTATAGAACGCATCGTGTGCAATTGTCAAGGGTGAGACGCGCACTGGTATCTCGCGCTCACTTAGCCAGTTAACCCAGCCAATGAGCTCCTTGAAGACCGCAGCCATGGTTGAGCTTCGGTCCTCGACCTCGTTACCGTCCAGGACCGAACGCACCGTGGCGGACACAAGCTTGACGAGGTCGATACCTTTCCCGTCGATATCGAGAGAATTCAGGAGTTCTTCCGCGTCTCCTGGTTCAGAATTTTCGTCAGGAAGCGTTGCAGCGATCTTGGCTGCTTCCTGGATCTTTTCTGTTGGGATGTACTTTCCTGGTTTCGCGAAGACTGCAGTTTGGTCCTTGGCCCCATAAAACAAGTTTGGGATCGTCGTAGCCCGCACATCGGAACCGGGAATCTGGCTATAGATCTGTTGGGTGAGGAATTTGTAGGTCTTGGGGTCAATAATGGGACTTTCTAGACCAAAGACAAGACGGAACCTTGGCCACTCATCTGTCGTCGAGGGCGAGTAGTAACCGACAGTCAGATATTTTTTGCAGATATCTAGCTCGAGTGCCTCTTCTACGGTTAGCTCTTGTTTCTGTACTTTGTTTCCTTCAGAATCTTTGTGATCAGCTTGGTTATCTATATCGACGATAATTAAGCCTGCTTTTATAACACCAGTACCCTTTGAGTTTCTTTGTCCATTAAGGAGATGCCAGGCGCACACCCCGTGGCTTTGCCCTACCCGCTCAGCGATCTGCTCGGCGTTTAGCTCCGAGGCAATCCAGTTTGAATTGAACGCAGAGAAATTACCACCTACTGCTATCTTGCCTGTCTCAGGATGGAGGTGTTTTGCGACTACCTCGTTTACTGAGCAGATGAAGTTCATGGTGTGTCGCAAGATGCCTCCAGTATGCCTGAAATCTCAGCCAGCAATCTGAAGAGAAGCTGAAGAAGCCCCTCTCCGACCGCTTTCTCAAGGTTTGCTAATTCTACTTTGAAGCCTTAGCTTCGTAGTACTGCCTCACTACTTGGAACCAATTTTCTTCGTCCTTCTCTACTTCTTCGGGGCCAAAAGTAAAGATCTGAGTGTTGAATGCTTCTATAGCTGTAGTGACGATAATTTGCGTTTTATCTATCTTAATTCCAAGGCAAGCCTCAGCCGCCGCTTTGTACGCAGCTAGTTGAAGTCTTGTCTTCTTTGTTTTAAATACTCCCGAGATCAACGCTTTCTTTGTCTTTTCATCGACTTTGGCGTCTTTCCGTGGGAATCTTGCTGAGTAAGGTCCGTTACTGGTCTTGAAGTCGGCGAGTACGATCTCCGCGTTCTGGTTCATGTAGATCAGGTCGCAGCATCCCGCATAACCGTGACCCGTTTTTTCGTCGTAGTAGTGAATTCTACCTACACCGTCGTCACCTACGTATTTTGACCACCGTGGTTGATTGAAGGGCTTTTCGGACCAGAGCACGCGTCCCCCGACCAGAAGGTCGTCAAGGAGTTCGGGCATTCCATCCCAATAGGGGCTGTACCTTTCTGGCGGTACAACCTTCAGTCCGAGCAGATAGTTCTCAACACTTGAGTGGATCCAAGTCCCGCGTTCCGCAGCCTGATCTGCCACTCCTGGATTCATTAGATTCCAGTGGGCTAACTTCTTACGCGTCTCCTCCGACTGGGTAGCACTGAGGATCGAAGTTACGGATGGAAGCGGTGTAGGAACTCCATTACAAATGTAGTGCCTTAGTCCGTTGACTGTTACTCGAGTATCGGACACAAAATACGTGTCAATTCTTACTCAGCTTAGAACGAATCTGAGATTTCGTTGACTTCTTCCTCGTCATCATCTTCCTCATCATCGATGAAGAACTCCTGTTTTTGATACTGATACTCTCTGTTACGCTGATCCAGCTCTCCCATGAGACAAAGAGCAGCGGAGAAACCCTCAATCGTAATCTCCGCGCACTCCTCGGGCGTCCGTGGTTGATTTTGGTAATCGACACACTCTGTGAGTAATTGTTGCCCTACAAGTAACGCAGTGATCTTATCCAGCTTACTGTTCTGCTCTTTCTGAAGCTCTATAAGCTGCTCGAGGATGTTGCTGAGACGCTTGCTCACTTTCGAAGGTTTTTTGGGTGCTGCCAGCCTACTTCGAAATCAATGAACGTACTGCAGCGAGCAGCGCCTGCCTTTTTGAATACAAACCACGCAGACGTTACAGAGTCTTTTAATTGCTTACCATCTGCACGGAAACACGGTCTGGGGGACAGAATCTTCATGTTTACTAGAGAAGATTCGTTTAAAAATCCTTCACGATTCCTCGTGGGCTCCAAGAAGGTCAGGCGATCAAGGATGATTAAGCCCTCGTTGGCGATATCCATGCCGTACTCGGTTATCCATGATGTGTATTGAGCCGCACCCTGGGTTATAGCGACCACCCAGTCAACCCTACCTCGAAAGCTTTCCCACCATTCGGGATCGTGGAGATTCTGTTCGTCTTCGTTTCTAGTGATTTCGGTTATTTCATCTCCTTGAACTTGCTTTTCGAGCTGACCATCAAAGTCTGTCGGAAGTAGAATTGTGCCATTACCCCAAGAGCTCTTTGCTATGGGTGAAAAGACAAATTTGGGGACTTGGTAGAACGACATGGAGGCTGATACAGTTCTAGATAAGTTAAAATCTCACCTGACGCTAGAACAGAACTTTGCTCACAGAGTGTTTCTAGACAACGTTAAAAAACTAGATACACCCGAAGCAGAGGAGATTTTGAGTCTTGTGTACGCAAGTTATCTTATCAGGGGTACTTTGCTTGAGAACATTGTGATGTACTGTGTCGCAAACGATGTGGATCTTCCATCCTTCGGTGACCTGATCGACATGTGACATAAAAAAGGACCCCTGGAGGGGTCCATAATCTCGGGCTTTTTGCTCGAGGTTTAGAACTCGAGACCAGCTGCTTTCAGAGCGGCTTTCTGTTCTTCGTTAAGCTCCTTAGGTTCCGCCTGCTTTTTAGCGCTAGGAGGTTCCTTTGTTGCTTCGGCACCAGGTTCGCCTGCTGATGGAGGTAAAGAAGCGAGAGTAGCGGGTGCGTTACCTTCTAATCGTTTCGGATTAGCTTCCATAAAAGCTTCTTTGATTGCCCCGTGGTCTTCTCCAAGAGGTAGCTCCACCAGATTCGCGCCGGAGATACTGCTACGAAGAGCACCTGATACCAGCTCTCCTCCATCGCTTTCAAGCCACGCGCCAATATCTTCGATGAGTTTTTTCTCATCGTCGTTCTGAGCGGGGCGATCCTTGAACTCAAGAACGTTGTAATTGATTTTGGCACCGTCAGCACCCGTGACCGGATCCCTTTCGTTGAAGGATTTTTGCGCAAACTTCGTCGAGGTGATGACTTCCCCTACGTTAATACGATTGTTGTAGAGGGTTTGGAAGTACGAGATAAAGTTCTTCTGACTTGACTTGCCACTAATAATGCTTGTACATACGCAGCGTGGCGGAAGAAGACGATGAGAAGGTGTGACGCCAATATAACTAATACGAATAAACTCTTCATGCGAGCGCATGCCGAGGTTACCGAAATACGGTGTGAACCCAAGAAGGACGAATTCAATCGGTATACCGTTGTCGTTTGAGTCAGTGATGGCCGCGTCAGGGTCAGTATCGGATTTCCAACGGCGTGCTTGAAGATCGATACGGAGCGTGTGCGGAGGGATCTGGCAGAGGATTTCATCAGCCGAGAATTTACCTGCGATAAAAACCATGGTTAATCAGAGCGAAAAGTCGAGAGAACCGAGAGCAGCAGTAGAAACGCGTCCTTTTTCGGGATCAGCAGCCTTCTTTGGAGACTGACGAGTCGAACGCGGGAGGTAGAGGATCTTATCCACTCCGTAGTTCAAGAACGTGCGGTCTTCCTTTTCTGAGGTGCTAATACGTCCGACAGCAATAGTCGGGGTGCCGGGAGGGAGTTCGGCGAGTTGACCTGACATCTCATTCCAGCAGCTGAGTTTTAGCCAACTCGTCTCCTGGTTTTCGTCTTGCCAAGCCAGAGACCTATTGGTGACAGTGTTGTCGCCGATTTGGGCCTCTTCTGTTTTAGGTCCGAGACCACCCGTGGCGATGTAGAGATTGATCGCGAGCAGGTCGTCCCAGTTGTCTTGGGTGACAATCAGCATGGGCTGCATTTTCAGCAGACCATCGGGTTCGGCTTTAGTTGGTCCTACGGCGAAGATTGTGTCTCCTTCTTTCAGACCCTTTAGAAGATTGCCCACATAGTGCTGGCTCTGTTGAAGAAGCAGGACCTTGGTGGCGACTTTTTTATCGGTTGACGGGAGTGCCTCAGCACTAACCTTGATGGTCCCGTCATTATTGAAAGGCGCGTGTTTAACTCGAAGACCGAGCATGAAAACGTTCATGGTTGATCGTGCGGTAGATCGTTGATCTGTGTACTTTGAGCGCCTTGGCGATTTCCGTGACCGGAACGCCCTGGCTTGAGAAGGCTAATACCAAATTTATGTCTGCGTCGCCCAACTTAGATGACTTCATCTTTTTGTAAGAATTGTGGTAGGGATTGATGCATGACCTGTTGCCGCATGCCGGTTTTACGCAACCCTCTTTGTTGATCTCAAGATAATCTAATATCATGGGACGCACATAATATTTCGTTCCCATCGCATATATGACTGGTGAATGATTGCACATACGCCCACCCCAGTCCTCGCATACCTCGTGCTTGAAGTCGCTCTCTGCTAAACGTCTGAAAAGATCTGCCAGACTGCTACTCTTTACTTTCTTGTAAGACAGAGCGAACGTATCTACTTGAAGCGCTCTGGCTATGTCTGCGGCCTGCGCTTGAGCGTGGTTTGAGTCGTTAGCTGTTATTGCTAGTTCTAACCTCTTTGACTCCCTTTCGAGCATTAGGCAGTAGCTCGTAGACATCATTCATCCGTAATAAAAAAGGGGTACAGCTTGAACCGTACCCCGGACTGTCTAGTTAGAGCACGTCTTTACGGAGCTAAACGATCCCCAGAGCTTCCTTAGCTTTGTCGCCAACGTGCAAATTCTCTTCCTGAATTTGCTGTTTGATCTGGTCGTCAGTTAAGCCTGCCTTGCGTGCTCTCAGCACAGCTTCATACCCAATAGTCCCTTCGGTGCCGTTAGGACCGATGAAGGCTGTGATTGTGTCGACAGAAGCCATCTTTTACTAATGGTTTAAACACGCGAAGTCTACACCCCTAAAGCTTCCCGTGCAGCAGCACCGAAATTTAATCCTTGGGCTGCAGCTCGTTGGCGAATCTCAGTATCCGACATTGTGGCTCGCGCCCGATTCACCGCCTCCAAACCGAGGGTTCCTGCATTCCCGGCGGCACCGATGAAACCACTTAGATTGCTTGCGCTGCCACCACCGCCACCACGGCCACCACTTGTGGCCGCAGGTCGAGCTTGTTGGACACCTAGTTGAGAAGCCGCTCCTGCGCCAAAGTTTAAACCTTGTTGCTTAGCCAGGTTCTTAATTAGTTCATCACTTAGGCCTGCCCTCCTTGCTCCTGAGAGCGCCGTGAGCCCGATAGTTCCAGATGTTGCTCCGGAACCCTGATACTGACTGAGGTCACTTAAACCTAAAGATTTAGCTGCTTGCTCTCCGAAACCGATTCCCTCTAATGCTGCTTTTTTTATGACATCTTCCTTGGTGTAGCCATGTTCGAGAGCACGACCGACTCCCATAGCTCCAATCACTCCCTTGCTTGGGTCACCCATCTCGCCGATAAAGCTCGTCAAGAAACGCTCCTCGAAGGGTTCTTCCTCGAGCACCTCTTCTTCTTCCACGGGTGGAACAGGAGTCGGCGCTCCCCCGCCACCGCCACCGCCACCGCCCCGAGGTTCAGGCACTAAGGAGAACTCAGAAGTGCGAGAGAATTTAGGCGCATTAGGTGAGACTTTATACCCTAGAGCTCCCCCTCGTCCTTTTTCTAGATTTGATGTTTTGAACTGAGGTGCCAGACCTTCAAAGCCGTTAAATTCGTAGCTCGTACCTTCCTCGTCTTCCTCGAAGAGGTCCAGGAGGTTGATACCGAACCTCTCCAATGCGAAGTTCTTAGGCACCTTGTAACGAGAGGCGGTCATCGCTTAAACAAGTCTTTGGATCCAGTATAAAACAATTATCCTCGTGGCTACTTAGGCCTCTCGAAAACCTTAAACCCACCGAATGCAGGCGCCCCCGTATTTTGACCTTGAGATTTTTCGAACTCCTTAAATCCTCCAAAGACTGGTGCACTTCTGGTCGCGCTATAGATTCCCGAGCTCTCTCCAGCCCGCCTCCCGCTTTGAGCACTCTTTGACACTGGAGCGCTTCTGAGCTCAGGAAAATATTCCAGCAAACTAGACGATCCTCCTTGCGGTTCAGCTAAAGAAACCCCAAAATAGTCTCCGGCGAAACGTAAAGCCATCCTCTTTTTCTCTTTTGTTTATTCTAGTTTTTATTCTCTACAAAAAATCTTGCCAGATCAAACCCTGGACCAACGACACTCTTTAAGACTCTCATAGTCATTTTTGCCTCCTCGTGGTCTTTGTAGTACTTGGCTTTATCCTTATTGGGCGTGTACCTAACTAGCCTTTTGTTCTCTTTGTCAAGGCAATCGAGTACATACAGATTCTCACGGGTGATCACCCACACCTCTTGAAATCGAAGGAGGGGCATCGCCTCTGTTTCCGCGAGCGTATACAGCTTTTGCGAATACGCTACTTTCTTTTTAGGTTTTTTGCTAGTTTTCTTTACATTTGTGTTCAAGCTTACAGCTTTCTTTTCGTTTTTATTTCTCAGTGCCTTTTGAAGGCTTCTTGCTTTGTTAGCTGCTTTAAGAGCTGAATCGAATACCTCAACTGTGAAGCAAACGTAGTCTGCCTCTTTTACGCAGCCCACATAGCCTGTGTCCGTTTTAGCTGTGAATATCTCTTTCCTGTCATCAATATTCAAGTTTACGGTACGCATAGTCTGCTGTAACTCTTCGACGGTCCTTACCTTATATCTTTAAGTTTCAGTTGTCGAGTGCGGTAAGCCGTGTCTGCGCGTGGCGAGAAGAGCGCTTGGCACCATCCCACAGCACGTCTACATAGATGCATCTGCTTCCAGCTGTGTTCGTGATGATCACAATGTCCTCTACTGTACCTTTACGGTCATCAGCACAGATGTTTGCAACCTTCTTATGGATTTCTTTTGAGCAGTTAGGACTTACAAAGGGATCCTTGAACTTGATCGCTTCGCGTACCCGGTCACCTTTTTTGAACTTGCTCTTCGGTTCTGGTCTTGACCTTTTCTTTTTCGTTTGGCTCATTTGTCTGACCAGTTAACTCCGGTACTGGCGTCCGCTTTTGACGGAACGACCTTGAGGATAGACTCTGCTGCCTCCTTCATACACCTTTCAAGGATTTCTTTGTAGTGTTCTGTTTTATCTTCTTTTACTTCTAAGACAATCTCATCGTGAACACACGCGACTAGGTAAGCCTCCTCACTTAAATGTTCGTTTAGCTTCGCGAGAGATAGCTTGAGAATATCTGCGCCCGCTCCCTGGACCAAAGTGTTTGCACACGCGGTCATCGTCGCATCGTCGTAAGAAAGGAGACGTCTCCTCCCTAAAGGAGTCCTCACGTAGCACCAACCGTCTTCGACCATCGCCGCTCTTTCCCTGTGCCACTGGCGGAGACGAGGGTAGGCGTTGTGGAATGCAGCGTGGGCGACCTTTGCCTCACCTATCGATATGACCTTCCCTGATTGGGCTGCATAGGTTTTATATTTTCTATATCCCATTCCATACAGCAACGCAAAATTGAGTGTTTTGCCCTCCTGGCGCTGGCTCTTCTGGACTTCGTCAAGTGGGATTTTGTAGATCAAACTCGCCGTAACCGTGTGGAGGTCTTGGCCCCTTTGGAACGCGTCGATCATTTGAGGGATACCAATGAGTTCCGCTCCGAGGCGAAGCTCAATCTGAGAAAAGTCACAGATGATAAGTTCGTATCCGGGGGTAGCTACGAAGCACTCACGAAACTCGCTGTTGCGTGGGATTTGCTGAGCGTTGACGGCAAATTGATTTTTTATCTGCTTAGCTGTTTGCTTCTTGGCTCCAGATGAAGTGAAGCGTCCGCTATTGGCGCCGTACTGATTATACTGACTGTGAATCCTATGAGAAACAGGATTAATATTTGCAAGTAGTTTCTCCGCGTGCTCGAGGCGTGTCTCGATTTTGACCCGTTGCCTGTACAGGTTGAGGATCCGATCATCGCTATCGAACTCGGAGAGGGCGACTTGATTAAGCGTCGGTTTGCCTGTTCTTCCATCAAGAGGTAAGTCGATGTGGAGGGCCTGGAAGAGCTTGACGCATTGAACGCCAGAGCCAGGGTTAAATTCCTTTCGTTGCTTCTTGCCAATTGCCAGTTGTCCATCTGGGTTTCTCGGAAGCTTTAGTTCAAGAGGAAGAGCTTCGTCAAGCTCAGTACAGAATTCTATAGTCTTTTTCTGGAGTTCCTCCGAGATGGATTCTTTTAGTGCTACTAGCTTACTAACATCTACGTTGAATCCTCTGTGACACATTGATGCCACGGGGCGGATGCACTTCGATTCGAGAGAGTAGATATCCAGGAGGGATTCTTCGGCGAGTTCCTTCAGTTGATCTGCCGCGATTTTTGGTAGCAGGTCGACGTCCTTAGCTGCGTAGAAGATCTGTTCTTCTTCGAGATCAGTCTTGGACCAGTCTGATACCTGCTGTTCCTTGTCAACCTCGAGCTCGAGTCGCCGCTCAACTACGGCCTTTAGAGAGCAGGAGACGTCCGCAAAGTAAGGCTTCTTAGCCTGTGGGCTGATGCGCTTCTCTTTAAAACCTGCCCGGAGGCAGCGCTCTGCGATGAATGTGTCAAATATCTTCCCTTTGTAGTCGATACCGATCTTCAACAGAAATTGGAAGTCGAAGTTCATGTTGTGAGCGACAAGCATCTCCCGACTTTCGATGAGCTTTTTTAGCTCCTCTGTCGGTTTAACTTTGAAACAGTCGATCACATACACGACCCGATCTTCTTCTTTCTCCTCAGTGGAGCAAAGCTGAAGCAGCCTTAAGTCTGCGACGCGCGCATCGAGCCCCGTGGTCTCAGTGTCGACGCAAAGTTTGTTGATCTGCTCTAACTCGATCAAAGCGTCACGAAGCGCTTCTTCTGTTGTGATGTACTTGACTTGCATAATAAAAAAGGCGCCTCAAGGGCGCCCCTTCGTTCCGTTGCGCCCTTAGGCAGCAGCATAAGTGTAGCGGGTGCGGACACGCTGAGACCAGCGGTGACTGATGAATTTGTTGATGTCGGCCCACTGTTCTGCAGCTTTGATGCCCAGCTCAGTCAGTTCTACGTTGTAGACGGTGCGACGGAGAAGCTTGAGGTTACCTTCGTCGCGACCATCTTTAGATCCGAAGTCAACCGACTTAGTGGTCTTGACCATGCCCCACTCCATCAGAAGCGAGAGACCTTCACGCAAGGCGGTGTAAACCGGTGACGTGTGGAAGCATTCGCTGCGGTCGACACCCGGACGCTTGTCGACGGGTTTGTAGTTATCGTCGCCGTCCTTCATGAATCCACGGAAGCAGGCGGAATCTGCACTGACTTCACCTTTAAAGGCAAGTTCGTTGACGGTCGAGACAGCGACCTGACGAAGCGTCCGTTTCTGACCCTTGGCTAGTGAGGCCAGGATCATGCTCGCACCAAGGCTCTTCATGGACTGCATCTGATTGAGCTCGGCGATTGCATCTGATGCCTGACCAATCTTCCGAGACGGCTTGATGTCACTGATGCGCTGCACCTCGCTGTGTTGGCGACGTCGCTTGGTGACTTCGATACCCTCGATGGCGAATCGAGCTGCAAGGGTTGCAAGCTGCGGATTCTTCCTTTCGACACTCAGAGAGAAGAGTCTCTTCGAGTCAACGAGCTTGGGGTCGATGTGGTTGAGGATGTCGATAGTGATGGTCTTACTGCCTTTTGTGGCGGCAAGCAGGGCTTTAGCTTCGTCTTGATTCAGCTTTGTTTGCCCGAGGGTGAACTCGAATTGCATCGAGGGTGTTTGAATGACTTGTTGAAAGTAATGCTGCCAGCAAGACATGTCATGGTTTTTCCGATTTTCTTAAGGTTCCTCCTGCTTCCTCTTCGCTTTTTGCCACATACCTAGACTCTTTAGTATCGATGCGTACTGGTCCCACTCAAATATTGTCTCTGCGATCTGCACGGAGATCAGCTCGAAGTCGAACGATGTCAGCTCTATGCTGGTGCGCCCTTCGGTGAGCGATGCGATGCCGTAGTTCTCGAGCATGAAACTCCTGAGACACACGGAGCACTCGATAGCTTTGCCCTCATCGTCTAGCTTAGTCAGGTTTATAATCTGTTGTCTCGTTAGAAATACTACGCAAGTTTCGCCAAACTTAAAGTTGTTGTCGAGGTTGTCTTCCTCTTGTATCTCTAGGTAAGTATCTAAAAGCTGCGACTTGAGCCATTCTTCGAGATCAAAGCGTGTCGCATAACCGGCGTACTTGACCTCAAGGCTTCGGATTGACTTCGCCAGATTTATCCTGCTCATTGGGAGTCAACTTCGTGTACACGGGCTCGCCTGCCACGATTTTATTGCAGATCCACCAGTTGCCCTGGTTGTCGCAGCAGAAGTCACCAATCTTCGAGAAGTTGTGCCTCGGTCTACTCGGCTTTTCGTAGTAAGAGATTATGCTATCGACCTTGTGGAAGTCTTCTTCTTTTATGGGGCTCATGGGTTACCTCAGTGCGTTTTGAAATAGTTTTACAGATTCTGGGTCGTTTTCGATGTCGACTAACTGTACGTCGTCGCTGAATTGTGTTAGTACCCGCGCTTGAGTACCTATACAGAACGAGGTCCATTGGAGGTCGAGTTCGTCCTTCATAAGGTTGAGTCGGCGGATAAACGGATCGCTTACTTCGGCTTGTCCGTCAGTGATCATCAGAACATCAGCTTTTGGGTCGATGCGAGAGCTGAGCGCGTGGTCAATCACTGAGGAGAACGAGGTACCTCCGTGTGTTGTCCATGAGAGAACAAACTTAAGTAGATCTTGATTGTTGCCTCGCGAAGGGTCGAGAACAATACTCTTTTGGATCCGAGTGTCGAACAAGTGGACCCTTAGCTCGCGACTCTGTGCGACACACTCCTCGGAGACCACGTAGGCAAGGGCTTTGCTCCAGAGCTCAGCCTGACCGCACATCGATCCACTCACATCCACGTACATAATCACGGGACCTTTGCTGATCTCTTTGATCTTTGCCTCGTAGTCCTTAGTGAGGACGGTCTTTTGGGCGTACTTGAGGGCGAAGAGAGCGCGACCTTCTTGCGTGGCAGCTAGAGCAAGCTCCACGGGGAAGGCGTTCGTAAGCTCGTCCGAGAACTTCGCGCCTACAATGTCGCTGTAGGAGCTCTGTGCTCTCTTAGCTCTTTTTCGATCATTCCAGGCTTTCCGTAAGGCTCCTAGCTTGTGAATGAGTTTTTTGAGAGCAGGGTTTTGCCGAAGCTTCTTGGCTAGTTCTCTCTTTTGCTTCAGGTCATCCGAATGTTTACCCTGTCCAGCGTGTGTGCCCGCGAGGTTACTGAGCGCCTCTTGGGTTTCGTTGGCTGTTTTCTCAACTCGATCGAGAGCTCGGGATATCTCAGGTTGCACCATCTTCCTGCTTTGTTCGACAGCCTGTTCGATCGCTTGACCTAGGTCTTTACCGGCTTGTCGGATCTCAGCAGCCTTCTTATCGTCACCTGCTTCCTTGGCATCTAAGAAGGCTTGACGTAGCTCCTCTAGTTTCTGGCCGCCTTGAGCCACCAGATCGATAGGCAGATCGTGTTTCTCAATCTGAGCTTCGAGTACGTCGCTCAGTTCGTTAAGTATGTTGACGGCGTTGTTACCTGCGTTGAATTGATCTCCGCAGGAGAGAGATACCAACCGTGGCCATGCAGGGGAGTTACAGATCTCCGCAAACAAAGCCAGCCAGAATGCAGTTTCAGGTTTGTAGCCAGTGGGGAAGTCAGGTTTCTGTCCGTTCTGTTTCGCCCTGAAGTACTGCTCTACATCTTCGAGAGAGATGAGAGGTGTTACTGCGCCTCCGTTGTACAGAAAGTCAAAGACCTCTTTACCGAAACGGGAGAGCTGTCGGATGTTGTACTGCTCGATTAAGTACTTGACCGTCGGCTGGGTGTCTCGGACAAAGTCTTCCCAGAGAAAGTCACTCAGTGCAGAGACAGCGAGGACAAGGGGTTCGTTATGAGTGAGGCGCAGATAGTCACGTTCAACTCTGTTGCTCATGGTGTTATGTCAGAAATGGATTGGGCGATCATCTGTTTGCTCTGCTCGATTGCCTGAGAGAGTTTTACTCCGTCGCGACGTGCGTTAATTGTGATCCGGCAGTCATTTGCCTCTAGCAAATTGTCGAGCTTCTCTTCCAGCGTCAGTAGATCATTGTGTTGCTTCCTTAGCTTCGAAACGATGCTGTTGAGGTCTCCCAAGTTCTTGGAGTTAGCACTGTGGATTGCGTGGTACTCCGTCATCAGCCCATTGTGAGCACGCTTCACCTGAGCGATCATCTTTTCCGCCGTGGGTACCGCCTGATCCAGGACTTCCTTGATCACGGGGATGTCCTCAGTTGTCTGATAGACAATGTGGATCAATGATCTGTGTAGATGTTCTGCGTAGATCAGCTCATCACCTTGAACCAACGCCCACGCTTTCATGAAGCGAAGAATCTGGACTCGTCGGCGATCCGAAATACTGATCCCTCTCGAGGCCAGCAGATCAAAGACCTGACTGAACCTGTCTAAGAATTCTTCGGAAGCCTCAATCTTCTCCGCCTCCTTCTGTAGTTCGGTTAAGTCGGAGTAGGTCAGGTCAGAGGTGACTGTCGGTCGCTTTTCGATTCCCAGTGCCCACAGGTCTAGTAGTCTTCGGGCGGTTGGTTTCTTCAGCGGCTCAACAGTCGGTCGGAACAGAAACCTGTCGCAGAAAGCTTGGAGGGATTCTTCGGTTGGGAAGCTGTTCGTCGCTGCAACGATTGATTGAATCGGAGTCTGGATAACCTCGCGTCCGTTGTTGAATGTGCGCTCGTTGAGGATTGTCAAGAGGCTGTTGAGTACAGCGCTGCTGCCTCTGAAAAGTTCGTCCAGGAAAGCGATGTTGGCGCTGGGGAGATACCCTTCGACGTCGCGGACATACTCATCTTTCAACAGCTTAGAGACAGCTACAGGTCCAAAGAGCTCGGAAGGATCCGTGGTAGGAGAAAGAAGGTAGCCGAAGAACTTGGACGATTTGAATCCGTTGCTTATCTCACGAACAAGCTCTGACTTTCCTGTGCCAGGCAGACCGAAAAGAAAGCAGTTCTGTTTAGTTATTACGGAAGCAAGAACACCATCGATAATGTCCTCGCGCTCCAGGAATTTAGTGTTGAGGGAGGAGCGAAAGTTTTGGAGTTTGGTGAAGAGTTTGTCGTTCATCTTTAGAAGTCGCAGTCGTCAGTTGTTGTGGGGTTGAGTTGTTTGACCTCGGCGAGAACATCGTCAAGGTTTACATTCGACGCTCGGATAAGCTCAGCTCTCTGCTCGAAAAGCTGCTGGAGGTGACGAGCTCGCTGTTCGTAGACGTCTTTCTCGGTCTGGATGTTGTCAAACAGCGCGTCTAGTTGGTCTTGAGACTCAGCTGTCTGGATTCGACCGATCAAGTCCCGATAAGTTCCGGAGAGAGCCAATGACTTCTTCAGAACCTCTAGACCATTCGACGAGTCTCGATCTTCAACGATCCTCTCGAGTTCGTTCCGGATGTCTCCCTTGAGATCGTTGAATCTCTGGTGAGCCTGAGTTTTGGTTTTAGGGTTCCCTGCCTGCATCTCTACACCGATGTCTAGGAGCTGACGAGATAGGTCCGACAGCTTGGTAAAACCAGGGCAGTGCGTGGCGATCAGCTCGAGCTCTTGAGCAGCGATCTCCCAGGAGCCTCTCCTCTTGTCACCTCCGGTTTGCCTACCTCCCACTTTGCTCGGTATGCGCACATCGAGATCGTCGAGGAGCTCTGCAGCTTTCAAGCATGCTCGGTCGGATGCTCCTTCACGAGCCGCTTCGAGGACTTCAGTGGTGTTAAGGAGGGAAGCCTCCCGGATCTCAACGCTTAGCGGGTGATCGTCAACTGAGGTAGAAGTCTCGAGGGAGACAGGGTTAGGTCCAAGAACAAAGACCCTGATTGGGTTCTGGAACTCCTGCTTCGTGGGGAAGAGCGAGAGATACGCTTCCTTAGCGAGTCGTAAAGCTTCAGGGTCTTCAGAGAAGAGAGGCTCTAGGAAGCCATCGACCATTACCGCCCAGCGCCCGTACTCCTCGTGCCATAACTCCTGAAGCTGCTCGTTGTATTTGGCGGCGTCCCGTCGGATCTCGCCTACAGCCTTCATCGCTTCGTGGAAATAATCCTCGTGGAGAAAGTGTGTATCACCTTGATGGATGGTGCAGTCGTCATACAGATGACGCTGCTGCGTGCGGAGTCTGTCTAAGAATTCCCTGAGCTTTCCCGAGATGGTTGGCCTGACGGATACTGACTGTTGCTTCTTTAAAGCGTCGACTACTGATACAGGGAGCTTGAGATCGTCGAACTTAATCTGGGTGCTCTGTCGAACACTTGCGCTGATCTCTACTTTAAGGATGAAGATTCTGTCAGTCATGGTTTTCACTTGAGTCGTTGGAACGCCGTGGTGATTGAGTCCGTGATGAAGTCGGTGTTGCCGATGATCTTGAGATCCTCCACGAGACGTTTGCGCTGGTTTTTAAGGAGCTTCACTTTCTGCTCCATCTCCGCGATCTTCTGATCGATCTTGACGAGTTTGTCTGTTCCGACGGGTACTCTGCGGATCCTAACGACGATGTTTGTGTCGAGCTCAGGGAAGCGGAAGAGAGAGTGCTCTCCTTGAAAGACACTTAAGTCCAAACCAGAGACGTCCGCTTGGATCAGTTCGTTAGTCAGATTGCATCGTGAGGCTTCGTAGGGCTTCCCGAATGAATCGTTGAGTTGCGTTAGGGCAGTGTCGCACTCGTCGTATGCCTCTGCAGCGTGACGGCCTTGTGCAACGAGATCTGCGATAGTGGGCTTGGTCATGTCGGTGTGATGTGAAGTGTTATGCACCGCGTTCTAGGCTCTGTGCCGCCACTCGAGTCAAGATAAAGGATACTGTGCTCCATGTCAAGCTCAGAGCGCAGAGTTATCTGGCCTGACCTCATGGAGTAGTAAACTCAAAAGTTCTTAATAAAAACTTTTGTTTACTAAAGAAGTTTGACACTCATTTGCCTCTCTGTGTGAGATCTTTAACTTTGTGTAAACTCTGATACACGGCATTGCGCCGTGCAGGATCACAGGAGACCCTTGCAGGACGCAACGCTTGCATCACCGTTGTAGCGACCCGTCTCTCTGTAGCTCGACAACGGAATCTGATCCATTGTGTAGAAGATGATCTGCCCGATGCGCATACCCGGCCAAAGCGGGAACCGCTCCATTCGGCGGGCGTTCTTGAGCTCGAGTGTGAGAACGGAGTTGTTGAATCCCGGATCGATAAAGCCCGCCAGCAGATGCTCAAGACCGGCCCGAGCTACCGACGACTTCAGCGCGAACTGCGCCGCCAAATGATCAGGGACATTGAATGTCTCGAGCGTGTGCGCCAGCGCGAACTCATCGGGATTCAAATAGAAAGGTTTCTCCTTAGTGAATCCGTGGAGATTTAAGTCTTTCAACCCACAGGCTTCAGCTTCAATCAAGATCGTTTCCCCAAGTCGAACATCGAGACTCGCGGGGTTGATGAGATCTTCATCGAATGGGGTGATCATGCCAGAACGGCATAGAGCAGCGATCTGAAAGTCCGCGAGCACACCCATGAGGTAACTGAAGCTGCCTGAGTTTAGAGCCTTTCAAGTATCGAGGAGTACAGAGACTGCCCTGCCGGAGTCAACTGCAACAGGTTGATCGAGGCGTTCGTGGGTGACGGCTTCTTGTCAATCAGCTTCATCCCCACAGTTCCCTTCTCTGTCTGTGCTGCGAGCAAGAGGCAGTTTCGCGAGACGTTGCTCTTATCAAGCTTTAGCCGTCGTACAAGATCAGCCTGAAGGATTCCATCCTCTCCAGCCTCTGCGATAGCCAAGAAGATCACCAGCGTTTTAGCCGAGATCTCCCTGCCTTCATATATCGCAAACGGCTTGAGGGCATTCGAGAGTGACATTTGAATCTGGTTCGATGAGAGTTAACTTGGTTTCGAGGTAATGAATGTCTTCGACAGTCTTCATCAACTCACGTTTATGGTCTTCAGAGGCAGAGAGACACCTGAGTTCGTTCCGTACTCGTAAGGCGTTGAGTGCTCGCTGAATCGTCAGGATCTCTTGCTTAGTGAAGCGCACCATCTTCTCGCTCACAATGTCCCTCAATGCTAGGTGAGTTGTGCTGTTTGGGCTCACCGTGATGAGCGTGGGCCACAGATGTGAGACCAATTAGAACAATCGACGCGAGCAGCAGGTCGATCAGTCGTTTCTTCATGTGCGGTAGTCAGGTTTGGGAAGAATACGGTACTCGTTCTCAGCTCCTAAATAGATTAGAAGTTGCCTTACTTCATCTACTTTGGCG
>Ga0099850_1000430_pt1 | contig 18847 bp, 26 predicted proteins | sample CB_VirMetaG_5_FD_79182 | JGI IMG/M metagenome (GOLD analysis project Ga0099850, IMG submission 79182) | Freshwater to marine saline gradient viral communities from Chesapeake Bay - CB_1508_1D Viral MetaG | ecosystem: Environmental > Aquatic > Marine > Coastal | place: USA: Chesapeake Bay... | reverse complement strand
GTTGGTACTGTTAAAACATTTGAAGACGGCAACACTTATGTGTGGGCATATAATGAGAGTGGTACCCAAATCTCTCCTACTTATGCGGCTCAATTAAATAGTGCTGCTACTGGTTATAGTGTAACTGTCACTAACGCTACTAACACAGGTAAAGTTGTCGGAATAGTGAAACATTCTACTTTAACTACAGGCACTTATGGTTGGTTGTTAAAAGAAGGTTTCGGAACAATCGAAATGGGTGCTGATAACTCAGCAGCTGTTAGAGCTAATGTTTATATCGGTGCTGACGGTACTGGTGCAGGTGCTGCGGCTAGTGAGCATCCTTACGGGTACTTACTAAGTGCTGCGGCTAGTGGTGCTAGTGCTGGTGCATTTATTTCTTGTTTCTAATTTAGTTTTTGAGGATTTGACTTAATGAAAAAAATATCTGAAGTTTTACTTGAATTACAGCCATATATTAATGAGCCACCTTTATCGAATGAACAGGCTCATAACCAAGCATGTTCTAACGACTCTGTGACCATTGAAAAATGGCGTGATCAATGGATATCTCAAATTAAGTCAAATCACGAAACTTATGGACCGTTCTGCGATAGATCGGTAGGTAAATTGCATGGTGTGGGCGTCTTGCCTACTATCATCGCAGGTAGCGGTCCATCCTTAAAAGAAAACTCGCATCTTTTGCTCGAGAGACCCCTAGCATTTCAAGTGGTATCGTGTTTGCATAATTTCCATCATTTTATGGATCAATCTATCAAGGTTGACTATTGGGTGACGTTAGATGCAGGCGATATCACAGTTAAGGAAGTCTCGGAGGGTGGTGTTAAGTCAGAAGACGAGTATTGGGATTTAACAAGAGACCAAAAGCTACTTGCTTTTATCGGGACTCATCCCAAACTTTTAGAAAAATGGCAAGGAGAAATATATTTTTATAACGCTCCTGTTCCAGACGATGCTTATACCAAGGCTGTTAACGAGATTGAAACTTTCAATGTCTATATAGAGTCTGGTGGTAATGTACTTGGCGCAGCCACTATGCTATCAAAAGGCGTCCTAGGATCACAGGTATCAATATTTATTGGTGCTGATTTTGCCTTTTCTGACAAGCCTACTCCTAAATTCCATGCATGGGACTCGTCTTATGATAAAGAGATAGGTAATGTTATGAGAGTTCCTAGTATATTTGGTCATTATATAAAAACTTGGCCAAGTTACTACAACTTTAAACTTTGGTTTGACGTTTTGTCTCAAAGAGTTCCAGGTATTTATATAAATGCTACCGAGGGTGGTTGTTTTGGAGCCTATCTAGGTGGTAATCTAATACATATAAAGCAAATGGAACTTAAAGAGGCTATTCAGATGTTTTCGATACATGACATTAAAAAAGATGTTTGTATTGATCCTAAAACAGACAAAAAAATTGTTTTTATTTAGAGGTTTATAATGGCTTATACAACTAGTTTTTTAGTTAAGACAGTTTTTGGAGATAAAAGAGTACATGGTATCAGATTAACCGCCGACGCAGCTACTCAGGCAGTTGATACAGGCTTAAGCTATATCGATACTGTTACTTTAGCTCCTCAGTCTCTTTCTACCGCAGCTATTAAAGTAGCTATTAACGAGTTAGCAGCTGGCACCGCAAGTGTTGGTTATGTTGGTATCTCAGGTTGTGCAAGTGGTGACGAGTTTATTTTAACCGTTTTTGGAAAATAATTATGACTATCGGAGCGGTTAAGCCGTTTACAACAACAATGACGAGCGGCTCTACTTTAACTAATGCTGTTGATCTAGCAGGTGGTTATAACAACGTAATGATTGTCATACCAACAATGACTAGTGGCACAGATATAAGGCTAAAAGGCTCTGAGGAGTTAGACGGCACTTATAGAGCTATTTATCTAGAGCCTAAAGTAGGCTCGACAACTCCTACACTATTTAATATAGCTAGTAGTGTGACCAATTGTATGTTTCCGATCAGTGTTAGTAATCAATATGTGAAAGTCGAATTTACAACAGCATGCACCGCAAGTGCTCATGTTTTTAAATTCATATGTAATGCAAATTAAGGATAAATCATGCCAAACGTAAAAGTTCATAATTTAAATAAATATGACTACTCTGAAAAATTTAAAGGTTCCATGATAAATATACCAGCTGGTGGTCATATTATTATGGAATATTTTGAAGCGGAGCAATTTCTATCTAGGGCGAATGCGGTGAGGTTTCTTAAAAATGGTCGGCAAGATCCAAAAACCTATAAGATGCTAAAGATAGATGAGGACGATAAAAAAGAAGCATATGATCAAATGCATGGTACTAAAAATGAAGACTCCGAAAAGACTTATGTATGTCATGCATGTAGTAAAGAGTTTTTAACCAAAACAGGTCTATTAAAGCATATCAAGTCAAAACATAAGGATCTTATGGTCGATAGTGAAGCTAGAGATGAGTTAATAGACGATGAGGATATATAATGAAACTTAAAGGAAAATGGTGGGTTTCACTTTATGGTCCAGATAATGAGCTAAAAGAAAAGCGTGTAGGCGATAACTTAATTACAGCAGACGGTGTTTCTTTTGTGGCTTCATTTCTTGGAAGTGCCGCAGCCGCAGCAAGCACGTTTACTATGAGATATATAGCTATCGGTACTAATAGTGCAGCCGCTCAAACAACGGATCAGGCACTAGGTAACGAGGTTGCTAGAGTTTCGGCGATTGTATCTAACGTCACTGGTGCTATTTATCGGCTAACGGCTACTTTCCCAAGTTCTGTTGGCACTGGTGGGATTACCGAGTACGGAGTATTTAGCACATTAACGGCTTCTACAGGGACGATACTATCAAGAGACGTTGAAGACGTTGTAAATAAGGGTGCAAATGACACCTTAACCGCTATTACGGAGATAACAATCAGTTAATGGTTGATTACGTAAAGACATTTACTAATAGTCTCAATGTGTACGGTGCTAGTGAGGCAAACCGTTGGAACTCCTTGGTCTTTGGTACTGACAATTGGGGTACTACCGAGGATTTACCTTTGGTCTTTGAAAAAGGTATTTTCAATACACTAGCAACAACCTCAACCGTTGGTAAGGACATATTACATGGTTATAATAACTCTTTAGATATGTCCTCAACTGTTGGGAAAGATTTTTCTAGATTTACTACTAATTCTATGGGTGTTTCTAACACCATGACAAGTATCCATGTCCAAAACGATGGGTTTTATGTCGTTTGGCCAGGAGATACGATTAACTTTTTAGATAGAGTTCAAACTTCATTTACACTCAAAACAACAGATAGCAGTGCATGGAGTGAGACGAGTTTTACAACTACAACCTGGAGTTGAAAAATGGCTCTTACTGTCAATGATTTGCTTACGAGAGCACGTGAGCGGTATAACGCTGTGGGTGATGAGTTCTTTTCTGACCAAATGCTGAGAGACGCTATATTTGACGCTCAATCCGATCTTTGTAAAAGTGGTTGGGTGCTAGAAAAGACATTAACCACCACTAGTGTTGCTGATCAAAGGGAGTATACCTATCCCGAAAACACCCTAGGTATAAAAGAAATAAGATATAATAGCGATAAACTTTGGAAAACATCTTTAATGAAAGATCCAAAGACAAGCACAGGTAATCCGAAAGGTACTCCTTGCAATTACGGTCTTTGGGACGAGGTTATTTATCTCTATCCTACTCCTAGCGAGTCTGGTGATACGATACAGATTAGAACTTATGCTTATCCGCAAGATATTACGTCAAATGCTGACTCAATTGAAGTACCTCAAGAGTATAGAGAAGACTTGATTAACTATATGAATTATATCATGGCTCAAAAAGATCAGAATTTTAATCTAGCTGATAGATATAAAAATGAGTGGGATAGAGCCATACAAAAGGCAAAAGAGCAAAGAAGGAGAAGACTATTAGGGGACTCACCTCCGATGGTAAAGGATACATACTTTGGTGGTGTATTAGATAAATCTTTCCTAAATAGCTCTTATTAAAAATAGGTGATCCAATATGGGTAGTAACTTTGAAGTTATATATCCCCCAAAGGGGAACAAAATCACTTTTGATGGTGGTTTTAATAATAAATTTTCAAAACAGTTGATACTAGATAATGAGTCACCTGATTGCCTTAACGTTGTATTTGGAAACAGGTCTGTCCAGACTAGAGGTGGTACTGATAAGTTTAATACCACTAGTGTCGGTACCTTTGTTAATCATGGCCTCTATACTCGTCATGATAATTCAGGAGCCGAGACGATGGTTGCTTGGTATAACGGTACTCTTTACTATGCTTCTGGTACCGCTTTTGCTGAGGTTGCTAGTGCAGTAAGTATCTATACCGCAGGTGTTAGAGTTACAGCCGCCGAGTATGAAAATTATATGTTTTTTGGTAATGGTTCGAGTACACCTTATAAATATAACGGTGCTCACTTTACTAGGCATGGTATCCCGCAGCCAACGAGTGCGGCTACTGTAGCAACAGACTCTACAGGTGTTTTAAGCGGCACCTATCAATATAAAGTTGCATATGTTAATAGCGCATTAGTAGCTGGTGACGTAAATACCGCCACGGATGCTATTACTTTCGCAGGTGAAAAAGCCTTAATATCATCCATACCAGTAGCACCCACTAGTTTTGGGGTTAACTCAAGATATTTATACAGGACTTTAGCGAGCGGTGTAGTTTTCTATTATCTAGATGAGATAGCTGATAATACTACTACAACATATGCGGATAATACTCCTGACTCATCTCTAGGATCAGTGGCTCCTACTGATCAAGGTGAGCCTCCTAATTATAGCTATCTATTATTTCACCAAGCTAGGCTATTCGGTGTAGATCCATCTGATAATTTAGTTAAATATTCCGAGTTAGGTAATCCTTATGTTTGGAAGGCTACAAACTTTAGACGCATTGGCGATACTACTTTTGATATTCCTACTGGATTATCTGTCTACGATAACTCTATCTATGTCTATTGCAAGTCTAGCATTTGGTTAATCTATATGGAGTCAACTGATGACACTACTTGGAGAGATATTCGAGTAAGATCATCATACGGCTCTAACTCTCCTTTTATGCCTTTTCTCTATAACAATAGAGTTATGTTTGCAGCTACCGAGGGTGGTGAGTTTGTTGGGTTTGGTGCTTTAAGTGGTGCAAGCATGGACCCAAGTGCATCGTTGTTAACGGCTAGTGTAGTTAACTCTGACTTACAATCTAATATGATTGAGCCAGACATGAGAAATATACCAAACGCATCTATTAGTAAAATGAGTGGTATTGTTTTTAAAAATAAAGCGTACATAGCTGTAACGTATGGTGCTGGTGAGACCGCAAATAATAGATTATATCACTTTGATTTTTCTATGGAAAACCTAAGAAAATCTCAGAAATTTATGTGGTCGCCTTGGAGTGGTATAGAGCCTGAGCAGTTTACTATATGTGGCAATAATCTTTATTTTGCTACTAGTAACGATAGTGGGCATGTCTATCAGATGTTAACAGATACGTATAATGATGATGGATCTGCTATTAACTCTTACTATTGGACAAAAGAGTATGATTTAGGTGCTCCTAACTGGCAAAAGGACTTCCGTTGGTTAAACCTGCTTTACGGTCTTTTTGGTGACTATTTTATGAACATTACTATAAAAGTAGACTCTGACAAGGGTAGTGGTACAACTGAGCAGATTTACGTTGATCAGGGTGGTACTAACTGGCTAGCTTTTAATTGGGGTGATGATATTTGGGACGCTGGTAAGGACGATAAGCAAGTTAAAAGGTCTTTAGGACGATATAAGGGTAAACGTATTCAGTTTAAGTTTGATAATCAAAATACAGTAAACCAGGCTTTTAAAGTCATAGAAATGGATATCACCTTTAACTTAAGGGGTAAAAGATAATGGCAAATGGGAACGCATTACAAAGACGATTTCAATTAGAAGAACAGCGTTTAAGACAAAGAGAAAGTCAAAGAGCCGATGAGCAAAAAAAAGCACTTAAAAGACAATTTGCCTCATTAGGTGCTCTCGGTAGTGGTGCTCAAATTAAAGTTGGCCAACAGGCAGAGCAAGCCGCAGCTAGTCGTCTAGAGTCAGGGCTTCAAGGATTACAATCACAAAGACTTGGTGTAGAGGAGCAAAGAGAGGCAGAGCAAAGACAAAGAGACTTTGCCTCAGAGCAGGCACGTTTAGGTAGAGAGCTTACATCAGAGCAGGCACGTTTAGGTAGAGAGTTCCAAAGTTCAGAAAGGTCAGCGGCTCAAGACTTTGCCTCAGAGCAGGCACGTTTAGGTAGAGAGTTTACTTCAACAGAAAGGCTTGGTGCTCAGGAGTTTCAAAAAGGACTTTTTGATATACAAAACGCACTAGCTCTAGACGAGTTTGACTTAAATCAGTTTGTCACTTTGCAGAACCTTAATATAGCCAGAGGTCAACTAGGGATAGAGCCTATTACGTTAGAGGATTTACCAACATCTAGAACTGGTAGACCGACTGAGACATCTAGAGTACAGCAAAAAATTATAGAAAATAAGGCTTCAACTCAACCAACGCAAGCAGACATTGATAAAATTACTAACGATATAAATGCTTGGATTTCAAGTCTTTCTTTTTGAGGAGTGATTTATGGCAATACAACAGGTACAAAGTCCAGCTACTCAAAAACGTCAAGGGCAAAGCTCTCTAGGTACGCTTAGTCAAATAGGGCAAGGTGCTGCGGCTATTGGTACTCTAATTGGTGATCCTATTTTGGCTGGTGGTGGTACTTTAGTATCACTTGGGGCTGGTGCTTTAGAACAGGGACAAGGAGTTGGTAAACAAGAAATAGGACCAATTCAGGGAGTTCAAAAAACGGAGCTAAATACAGCAATGGAAAGGCGTATGTCTTTGCAACAACAAAACCCAATGTCATCAATAGATGAGGGTATACAAGCCATAGAGAGTCTAGGGCTTCCAGATGAGCAAAGACGGAGGTTATTAGATCCTCTATTAAAAGCTAGATCATTAGGGAGGGCGTAAAATGGCGATTATAGGTGTAGCTCAACCAGGTCAACAACAACAAAGACAAAAAGATGATCCTTTTGATAAAATCATCAAAGGTCTGCAAATAGCATCTAGCGTTTTTGGGATAAAGTCTTCATTAGAACAAAGTGAGGCTAGAGCACAACAACAGCAAAGAACACAACAGCTAATTGAACTTGGTGATATAGAGATAGAGCAGGCTAAAAGAAAAGCAGAAAGAGAGTCTCTAGGATCTATTACACCAGGTCAGCAAAGGCAGCTATTTACGGATATAAAGCCAGAGGGTATAGATGTACAAAAAAGAGATGTACTTGTACAAACTCCAGAGGGAGAAACGTCTCAATTAAAGCTATACTCCATAGATGAGATTAACGAAAAGATAACAAAGAATGCGCTTTTAGCTGAAAAATCAGCGGAAAGAGCAAAGACCAAAAGCAAGGAGGAGGATGCTTTAAGAAAAGAATATCTTAAACCATCTCAAACAACCTTCGAGGCTTTAACAGGTCTTAAAAAGGTAGAGTCCGCAGCAACAAACCCAAATCCTACTGGTGCTACTGACGTTTCTTTGATTTTTGGTTTTATGAAGACCATTGATCCTGGTTCTACGGTTAGAGAGGGTGAATTTGCAACAGCTGAAAACACTAGAGGTATACCAGAAGAGATTAGATCAAGATATAATAAGATCGTAAGCGGTGAGCGTCTTTCTACGCAACAACGTGCTAACTTTTTAGTTGAAGCAAGAAGGCAAGCACTAGGACGATTAGAGTTACAAAAAATAATTGACGATAGATATACCAATTTATCAGAAAGAAGGGGACTAGACGTTATAGACGTTGTAGATCCATCTTTTGGTATAGAATTTGATAGAATAACAGAGGTTTTAAAAAGGTCTCCTAAAACCAATTTATTATCACAACCACCTAAAAAGCCAGATAACACATTTCTTGGTGGTATTGGTAACTTATTTGGTGGTGGTAGTACAAAGACTCCTATGCAACCTATTACACCACCTAAGAGTCAAAATGAAATAGACACGTTTATTCAAAATTATATACAGGACTAGGAGTTGTTATGCCAGTTAACGAAAAAGACGTAATGGCTCTAGATATCATGGTCAGTGGTAAAGCGTCACCAGAACAGGTGGACGCTATCATGATAAAGGGTGGCTTTGACCAAGATGACGTAAAAGCTTGGCATTTAACTAAAACTCAACCACCAGAGGTAGCAAACGACTTACGTACTAGAGTCCTTGATAAAGTAAGAACTAGACGAAATAGCCAGAAAGATACGGCATTAGGTGCAACAGCCGCAGGTGCTTTACAGGGTGTAACGTTCGGGTTTTCTGACGAGATTGAGGCTGGTTTTAAAGCTGGCCTAAGTGCTATTAAGGGTGAGGAGGATTTTACAAAGTCCTATGAAAAGAACATCAAAAAAGAGAGAGAGGAGCTAAAGCGTCTAGAGAAAAAGTATCCTTTACAGTTTATTGGATCAGAACTAGCCGCAGCCGCAGCAATACCAATACCTGGGACTTTAGGAATTAGAGGTGGTAAGACGATAGCAAATCTTATGAATAAGTTTGGTGTTCTGGCTGTTGAGTCGGCTTTAACAGCCGCAGGCAAGAGTGATGCTGAATTGGGTGGAGGTCAATTTATAGAGGACGTTGTAAAAGGTACCACTATGGGTGTTGGTGGTGGTGTACTTCTTGGCAAGACGGCAAAACTTACTGGTAAACTAGCAAAAGCTGGTCAAGAACCTATGAAAAAGGCTTCCAATTTTTTATCTGCTGTTTTATTTGATTTACCACCAGCTTATACCGAAAAGCTATTAAATCCAAGAACAGCACAAAAGATTTTAAATCCTAAAGATCCAAAAGACATAGTGGAGTCTGTTGTTGATTTAACTAAAAATATGGGTGCTCATGCCAAAGGTCTTTCTTTGAAAGCTAGAGAAAAATTAAGTAATGAGCCTAATATACCATTAAAAGACGTTATTCTAGAGATTAGAAACCTCCCTAGTTATAAAGAGGTTCATTGGTCTAGTCTTACAAAAGCAAAACAGGCTCAGAAAGAGGTTAGAGATACCGTATCTTCTTTAACTAAAATAGGTAACAAAAATAATGCTATATCAGAAGCCGACTTAAAACGTTTTATACAAGGTTTTGATAAAGAAATACCTTGGAATAAAAATGAGTGGCAAGCTAAGGATACTGTTCTAGCAGATATAAGAAGGACAATAGATAATAATATTCTAAAAGCTAGAAATCCTCAATATAAAGAGGCAATGATACCTGTTGCAAAATTGACTGAAAATTTAAAAGATGTTTCTAAAGCCTTTAGTTTAAGACGAAAAGGTTTTAGTTTAGAAGAGACGGACGCTACCCATAGTAAAATTAGAACATTTTTTGATGCTTATGGTAAGAGCAAAAAACCAGTTACAGAAAGAGCCTTACTAGGTGGGGAGATTGGTATAGGTAAAACTCCGCAGGTTTTAGAGGATATAGAGCTAAATCAAATAGTCCAAAGAACCGAGGCAGGTCAAGCATCTGGTAGTAGGAATATTATGCAGGGTGTTTTAGCAGGCACCTTGTTTGGTGATCCATTAACTGGTTTGATATTAGGCACTATAAAAGATAAGTTTGGCCGAAAAGTTGGGAAAACTATAATTCCGAAACTTTCAGGAGCTATTAACTTTACTGATGAGACTATTCAAAAAGGACTAGATAAAATAGATCCTGAATTATTAAACGCAGCGTTTAGAGAGGTTGGACGAGTTTCTGGTGTAAGAACTGGTATAAGCGCATCAAGGACTCCCTCTCCTTTATTACCACCTCAAGAGACGATAATACCAGAACGTTCAACACTTTTACCAAGGAGATAAAAAATGGCTTTCCCTAGTGTGACTTATACTTTTTCAAACGGTAGTGTAGCGGATGCGAGCGAAGTGAACACCAATTTTACGAATATAATCGACGGCTTATCTGATGGTACTAAGGATTTAAGCGTCAATGCGGGCACCTTTGGTGGTAACGTTGCAATGAACGCAAACGTAGATTTAGGAAATGCTACTAGCGACACTATTACCTGTACTGGAACATTTGATAGTGATCTTATACCTAATGCAGATAGCACCTATGATCTTGGATCTTCTAGTGCAAAGTGGGCAGAGATACATGGTGTTGCTTGTACTTTAACAGGTAATTTAACTGTTGATACTGATACGTTGTTTGTAGATAGCACAAATGATAAAGTTGGTATAAATCAATCAAGTCCTTCAAGTTATTACACTACATATAATGATTTAGTGGTAGGTAACACATCAGCTGGTACCAGTGGTATTATGATTATATCGACTACTTCTGGAGTAGGCAGTCTCTCATTTGGAGATGGTACAGCACTTGCCGAGGCTTTATCGGGTAGGATATATTATGATCATTCTACTAACTTAATGACTTTTGCCACAGCTGGAAATAATTCAAGAATGTTCATTGACTTAAATGGTAAGGTTGGGATTGGCACAGCACCTGTTACTGGGAAAATTTTAACATTGGCAACTTCAGGACAAGATACTCAATTTGATGGTGCTACTAGTACAGGTGGTACAAGTGGTTTCGGATATATTTCTATAAATATTGGTGGTGGTGCTACTAGATATATTAGAGCTTATAATACACCTTAAATTTAATTGATAACCCCATTAACTTGGGGTATCTTTTTGAATATTTGAAATTTATTGGAGCACTTGAAATGATTTTTGAAAGTTTAACCGGACTATTCTTTTTATCTAATCTGTTGTTTATATACAAGTTTATTAAGTCTAGAGACGATCAAGTAATTCTTGAGGATAATTTATACCGTAGTAATAGTAATCTAGATGCCTTGGAAAAAGAGCTAGAGATTTTACGGCAAGAACATAATAAAGTCCTTAAAGAAAAAGAAGAGCTTAAGAAAAACCCTAGTGACGATCTAAGAGCGTTTTTAAAACACTTATTTAATAGCGGATCTATGCTAGAGATTAAGTCAGTAGATAAAGATCATCTTTTTATGTATAGTCCTAGGAGTTAGAAAATTATGAATATCCTTATAATTGGTGGTACTGGCTCTTTAGGAGTTAAGTTACTAGAATACTATTATGATCATAAAAACATAATCACCATTTTCTCTAGAGACGAGTTAAAGCAGTCTAATCTTAAAAAGAAGTTCCCATCTTGTAGATACGTACTTGGTGATATAAGAGACCAAACAAGCCTAGAAAACGTTTTTGAGCATTCCTTTACATATGATGTAGTCTTTCTATGTGCAGCACTAAAGCACGTAGATTTAGGAGAGGATAACGTTGATCAGTTCGTTAAAACTAACTATCACGGTGTCGTCAATGTCCATACATTTTGCAAGATATACTGTGTTCAAAAGCTGGTATATTTTACTACTGATAAGGCAGTTATGCCTGTTAATGCCTATGGGATGAGTAAGGCACTAGGAGAAAGATACTTACAGCAACAAAGTATAAAACACTCTTTAGATATTTACGTCTTTAGATGGGGTAATATCCTAGGCTCTAGAGGTAGTGCTTTAGATTATTTTGTAGATTGTCTAAAAAACAAAAAAAGCATAAAAGTGACAAGAAAAGACTCCACCAGGTTTTGGCTCCTTCTAGATGAGGTTATACAGTTTGTCAATGATACGATATTTGATAATTCTAACTTAACTTATAGAGAAACTGTTTATATCCCAAAAATGAAAGCCTCATCAATCGAAGTGCTTCTTAAGGCTTTATATTCGATATTAGAAAATAAAGATACGGATCTACTACCTTTTAGAGAGTGTTATCAAGAGGTAGGTTTAAGACCTGGTGAGAAAGTACATGAGCATATAACACCTTATCAAACTAGTGAAAATAGTGATCAATTTGGAATATTTGAACTTATGAAAAAACTTGAAAGGCTAGATATATGGTAAAAAAGAAATTTTTAGTTATTGGTGGTCTAGGTAATATGGGTAGTAGATACTGTGCTATTCTAAAATACCTAGGACATGATTACGATATACACGATATTAATAACGTATCTGACGAGTTAAAAACTCATTATACTGACGAGTATTATGGGATTATTATAGCAACGCCAACAGATACTCATTATCAGTTAATCAAGTCATATCATGACTCTCATCCTAACGCTCCTATCCTTTGTGAAAAGCCTATTAGTAAGAATATAGACGAGGTTAAAGAGTTATGTGAGAAAGAGACTCTTAACCTATTTATGGTAGATCAATATAAGTATCTTTATGATTGGTGTAATAACTTTGAAGATGAGATACCTATTTCTATTTACGACTTTTTTACGAGTGGTGTAGATGGGGATTGGGATTTTATAAACATCATCAAAAGATCGGAAGGATATATATTGATAAAAAACAAGTCTCCAGTTTGGACTTGTTACATAAACGGTCATCGACTTGATAAGGGTGATTTAGACTTAGCTTACAAAGAGATGATATCTGATTTTTGTGATGGTAAGTATTCTGAGTTTGATAATAAAAGCCAGATACTAGAGGCTCATCATAAAGTAATTGACTATATAAGAGAAAAAAATGATTAAAATAGCCATAGGAATACAACTAAGAAAGAATAATAGTAGATTACCAGATAAAGCACTAAAGACCATTAACGGGAAAGACCTTATCTTTTATATGATTGATAACGTCTATAAGGGTATAGAAAAGATCAATAAGCATAAGCACCGAAATAATACCGAGTGTTCCATATTTATCCTAGTACCTGATCAAGAGTTAGAATTTTGGAAAGATAAGCTAAAGAGCTATAAGCATAAATATTTTGCTATTATTTCAGGGAGTGAGTCTGACGTATTATCTAGATACGACAAACTAGTTGATTATGATCCAAGCTATATCATGAGACTGACTGGAGACTGTCCTTTTATACCATTTCAACTAATCACAAAGACGATTAACACGATGGTTAATAAGAGGCTAGATTATCTTTCTAACGTAGATGAGCCAACAAGAACTATGCCCGATGGTTTTGACGTTGAGATAATGAGTATAGAGGCTTTTAATTGGTTAAGTGAAAACGCTAGAAAAAATGGCACTGACCAGGACTTAGAGCACGTAACCACTTACCTAAGAGCAAATAAGCAAGCATGGATGAACTTTGGGATGCTCTTTTACGTCTATGATATATCTGATCAAAAGTATTCGATTGACACGTTAGAAGACTTTGAATTAGTGAAAAAAATAGTACTTTCTCGTTTTAAGAAAGAACAACTTGCAAGAAAAAAAGGATATGGGATTTATGAATATTGATAACTATGCATTACACCAAGCTAAAAGAAATATTGCGCAAGGCGCTCTCACCAATTCAAAACATTGGGAGAGGTTTGTCAATGGAGTTTATCCAAGTCATATTATTAATGGGTTTGGTTGTGAGCTTAGAGGGAAAGAAGGTTCAAAGTGGGTTGATTTTATCTGTGGGCTTGGCACTAATCTTTTTGGTTATGGCAATCAAAAGATAAGAGACTATGTTATAAGTCATGCTTTTGGTGGTGAGTGTCATAGTCTACCAACATATTTTGAGCTAGACGCTGCGGAAAGAGTCCGTCAGATTTGGCCGTTTATAGAAAAGGTTAAATTTTTAAACGATGGTTCTAGTGCTTGCACTGCGGCTTGCATTATTGCTAGGGCTTTTACTGGTAAAGAAGATATTGTTAGTTCTGGCTATCATGGTTGGCATCCTGAGTTTGTGTCATTAACTCCCCCAGCTAATGGAGTGCCGTTTTGTGAAAACATAGCTACAATGGTTTATGACTTTGAAAAATATTTAGAACCTAAATGTACAGCAGCAATCATCATAGAGCCAGTAGAACTAGACGACTCACAAGAGCGCATTGAGTGGTTAAAGAGGCTTAGGGACTGGTGTACTAAGAATAATGTGCTTTTAATCTTTGATGAGATTATAACAGGTGTTAGGTACCCTAAATATTCTGTAGCTTCTAAGCATCAGGTCATCCCAGACCTAATCTTATTATCTAAAGCTATTGCAAATGGAGAAAAGATATCAATTGTCGGTGGTAAAAAAGATGTTATGGATAACGATTATTTTGTATCTGGAACTTTCCACGGTCATGTACCAAGTCTTTTAGCACTTGATAGAACTCTTTATCTAGCCAAGCATGATAATAGATATGATGTAGATTATCTATGTGACGAGTCTAAAATCTTTTGTGAAAAGCTAAACGAGATTACAAACCCTTATTTTTGGATAGAGGGATGGGGTTCTAGAGGTGCGTTTAAAGGCGATCGGGTAGCGATTGCTGTATTTTGGCAAGAAATGTGTAAGGCAGGTTATCTATTTGGACCAAGTTTATTTACGAACTGGGATTTATTAGACCACTTTGCAGATGTTTTAAAGATTGCTGAAAATATAAAAAATAAAGGGTTTGATAAGATTAAATTAGAAGGTAAATTACCGACAAGTCCTTTTAGTTCTAAGTCGAGAAAATAATGGACTGGTTAAATGAAATTATTGAAATGGAGAAAAATATGGAAATGCCAACAGTTGAAACGTCACAGGATACCGTAAAAGAGACGACAAAAAAGAATGGAAAACGAGAAAAGGTTGAAGCCTTTAGGGTTAAGGTTCGAAAGATGTGGTCTGAGAAAGAGGCGTTACTTAAGAAAGAGGAAGCCTTTAGAAAAGAGGTGGACGATTTTGATACCAGGATTAAGGATCTTTTTAGCTGGCCGAAAGATAAGCCATTACCAAACGAAGAGATTATAAAGGCGTTACTAAAATGATTGATTTTGGTTATGGTGTTTCCTTAGCACCTATTTTTAAGGATGCTCTTGGTGACTTGAAAAATCACAGAAATAACATAGCAATTAGGAGATGGTGTAGGCAATACGGTTTAATTACTGATTACGATCAGGAAAAGTGGTATGAAAAGATCAATGAAGACCAAACGATTGCTATGTATCTACCTAGTATAACCTCTGATAGTATAAATTATTGTGCTGTTGGGGTATGTGGCCTTACATCTATTGATAGGGTTAACCAAAATGCGGAATTTTCGCTTTATATCTTCCCTAAATTTCAAGGTAATGGGTACGCTAAATCGTCTCTTAAAACTCTTTTGCATCATGGTTTTTATGATCATAACCTTAATCGTATTTGGGGTGAGACGTATGATGGAAATCCTGCGCTGGCATTATTTCATAAACTGGGGATGGTTACGGAGGGGACGTTAAGACAAGCCTACTTTAGAGAGGGTAAGTTTATAGACTGTCACGTCATATCGATGTTAAGAGATAACTTTCCCGAAATCTGGGAGTCCTGGCAATGAATACCAATAGCTATTTGATGGTTACTGCTATAATATTTTTTCTTATTATGTCATCATTAATATTAATGTGCTTACAATCTATGTTAATATTATTAAAAGCAAGGGCTATTCCTATATATGCTCCCGAACAGGTGCAAGAGTCAGTAAAATCACCTATAATAAACGCTCACAGTATAACTGTAAAAAGAAAGCCTGTTGCTCATAGTGATGAGGAGTTATGGGAAAAGGAGAGAGATGAGCGTAAACGTAAGCGAAACGGTGATAATCTCAGTTTGTAGCGTTATAATTGGTCTGGTTGGATTTTTAATAAAGACAATAGTAACCAGTTTCTCCAATGATTTAAAATCCGTAGAAAATAGTTTAGCTAAAGCAGTTAATGAAATAAAAGAAAATATCGCCAAGATTACAGTAACCTTGGCGATAAATTCACATGCTGTATCTGATATGAAGGAAGAAATAAGAGACATTCGTTCCAGGGAATAACGCTTATTTTTTGAGTGATTTTCGTTTCATGTGATTATCGACCAGCATGCGAATATAATCAGAAAGAGTGTTATATCCGTTTTTTACGATATCTAACTCAACAAAATAGGTTTGATCCTCATAAAGTCTAATCGTTTGTCCTATTGGTTGGAGTTTTCTTTTTGGTTTTTTCTCATCAGTTCGTTGTGCCATTTTTTTAGCCTACTCATATCGTTTTCGGTTAATCCCTCTCTAGCATCGTATCCGATGAACTTAATAACCTCCTCCTCGGTAGCTCCCCATATCTTAAACTTTTGGTAGATATCCTCGGCTTTTGATATTCGGTTCTGCCGTTGAGCCTCCTCATATTGCTCTTGTGTTTGTATCTCATGAGTTTGAGAGTCGGGATCATCGATCTTTGTAGGAATACAAAAAGTTTGAATTAAAGCGTATTTATGTGCAATAGCTGCGGCTTTATTCGAGGCTTTATCTCCGTAGTCCATAGCCTCACCATCGGCAAAAGTCGTCACATAAGAGCCGTCTACGGTATAAAAAGTAAAACAGTATCGATTATGCACCCAAACCCCAGTAGTGCCAGACCGAGAGGTTATCTCTTTACGTTCTATTGGGTTAACACAAACGGTAGTAAATACCTGATGCTTAGCCATGATCTTATGACAAGCGTTATAGACGTCATCTATCCCTCTGAAATTAAATCGTTGCTGTTGATTTACCTGGGTTTTATCAACGGCTCCTAGGTCGTTCATAACCGCAGATATACGCTCAAATATTAGTTTATTATCATTGTCTTCTGTCATATACAATCACTCCTATAATTAAGAGTTGTGTATATTATACTATGTATAGGATGTAAAGAGAAAAAGAGTAGGGGTTAAGTGTGCTGTCAAAACCCCTTGTAGTCTAACCAGTTAGGCTCCTGCTAAAGTGTCTTTCCGCATAAACTACGAAAAGAACACTATATATTAAAAAAAAATAAGTCTAGTCTTTTTTAACTATGTATAGTATACTATGTATCTTTCGCCACATGTTGTGGCATTATGTTTAATCGACCTTGAGCTTTTTGATTTAGCGTATTGATAAGCAAGTATTCGGTCTTACCCTACAATTTGTCCGTATATAATATCTAAGTGTCGAGAAAACAAAAACCCTCAACTTAATTGTTGGGGGTTTTGCTTAAAGTCGGTTATCTAATTGCTTTGTGGTAATAAAAAAATAACCATTGGAGTACCTTTCAATACCAAATATGTCTGCTTGATACCAAAAGGAGCTATTATGATATCAGAAGATAAAAATAAAAAAAAGAGGTCTTACGTGAGAGCACCAATGTCTTTATTAACGAGCGGTTTGTCGCCTAATGATTTGGTGGTTTGGATATATCTAGAAAACCAACCAAAAGACTTTAACCCAAGAATAGATCGAATGACGAAAGATTTGCCATTAAGTAAGAGCTCAATTTTAAGATCATTGAAAGTTTTAGAGGATGTTGGCCTGCTTAAAAAAGAAACATGTTGGACCAATCGGTACACTGTCCTTGGTGGTCTAGATGACGAGACTTGGTGTCAGAATGAAACCAAGATTTTAGAGAAAATTAGGTGTCAAATTGAAACCAAGTCGGTGTCAAATAGAAACCAAGTTGGTGTCAAATTGAAACCAAGTTGGTGTCAAAATGAGACCAAGATCGGATGTTCTTATATAGAAGGTAAGACTATAAATAAGACTGTAAGTAAGACTGAAAATAATACGTCCGAAATCTCGGTCGCTAAAGACGACCTCGAAGCGGGTAAAATGTGGAAAGAGTATATCGAAAATAATCACTCAAAACGATACCGAATTGACGCAGTAGAAGAGGCGAAATCGATGCACAAACTTCGAGCATCTTATGGTTGGGATAATTCGTTTCTCCAGGAGCTCATAAATTTCTTGATAGAGACCAAGACCGATGATAAAGACAATTTCTCATTTTTTTGGTATGCCCTTCACTTAAAATGGTTTCTCTCTCTCACGTCAGACCGCTCTCAGCGAAAAGCTGAAATGATCCAATCTCATGTTGCAAAACACCAGTCCTATAAAAGCCAAAAGGATGAGTATAAGGACTATTGGGCTGGAACTTTTATACGTGACGATGATAGTAAAGGTGAGTTAATTAACGTAACACCACCACATAAAGGCTTAAGATGCATAACAACAAAGAAGAGTACCTAACACTAGACGAGACAAAGAAGCTGGTAGAGTACTTAGCACTTCATACGGGGTTTCCAAAACCACTAGATAAGGTAGATGTTGGTCTTTATTACGACCTGACTAGGCATATACCAAAATCGATTATTAAAGATAAAATGAAGGCTTACGTACTTCTTGGCAAAAATTTTCCTACTCCTTTTGAATGGGGTAAGTTTATCGGCGTAGTCACAAAACATGGAGACGAGCTAGAGGAGGAGGGAGCTTGGTCTATCTTGGCAGAATTACGTAAAGCCTCAGCATCAGGAGATAACCAAAAGCTCAGTGATCTTGCTCAGACCGTTTTACGAGAGCATGGCACGTCTTTTTATGATTTTAAGTACTCAGACAAGGCTAGAGATAAAATCACCGTAAAATCGATCCTACTGTCTTTAAGAGCTACGACAAAAGAGCATAGTGAGACAGAAGTAGACCTATTGCCTAAAAAAGAGGATCCAATACCTGAGTACGTTACTGAGTATGATCATCCTAGTGGTAAGAAGCTATATTGCTATCCGCAAGGTGTCGGACCTTTGTATAAGCCAAAAGAAAAGAGAGTCTCTAGACTTGGGGGTATCAAGTACCAAAAATGACTTTAGAGTTTAATTTAGATGATCCTGACGATATGATAAAAGCTCGTCAAACTATGGCAACGTCCAAGCTAATCGGATCTCTTTACGATTATATTCAGTCTCTCAGGGAAGTACGTAGATATAGTGCTGACGATTTAGATGTAGAATATGCCGAAAAGT
>Ga0099850_1000427_pt1 | contig 18868 bp, 28 predicted proteins | sample CB_VirMetaG_5_FD_79182 | JGI IMG/M metagenome (GOLD analysis project Ga0099850, IMG submission 79182) | Freshwater to marine saline gradient viral communities from Chesapeake Bay - CB_1508_1D Viral MetaG | ecosystem: Environmental > Aquatic > Marine > Coastal | place: USA: Chesapeake Bay... | reverse complement strand
TGACCCTATGATGGGTAGTGGGACTACCGCTCGAGCAGCAATAAATAAAGGTAGAAATTATCTCGGTAGTGAAATGGTTAAAGAGTATTATGAAATCATAACTGAGAGATTGAAAAACATACAAATCTCTATGGATATAATTTAACTTTTTTAATAAGGGACTTGTGTAGGTCCCTTTTTTGTTGTATATTTGAAATATAATAAAACGATAAAGATATGACAAGAGTTGAATTTTGTAAAAAGTATGATGAGTTATTTCCGGCTGAAATGTTGAAAACCAACGATGTTTTGATGAGAGTAGCATCCAACCTATCTGACTGTCAAGAGATGGGTGGAAATATGAGTCTTAATGAAAAATTAAACAATGTTAAGAAATATATTTTTGACTTTATGTCGGTTATTCGTTATGAGGAACGAATCAAGAAATATGAGAATCAAGAGATGGAAGAATTTTTAAATCACTTAGGATAATGGAAGGTTACATTTATTTAGGGGAGTTATATGATGTTATGGGAAGAACAATGGATATTAATGACAAGAAAATTGGTCTTTCCATTAATCCCATTCAAAGAGAAAATCAACTTAATAGAACGAAGTCACCTGTTGGTTACAAAGTTGTGACGGTATTCAAAGTTGATAATATGAATAAGGTGGAGAAAATGCTACATTCCATCTTAGATAGTCGTAGGACTCACGGAGAATGGTTTAGGGATGATGAAGATACGTTGACTGGAGAATTCATCAATTTTATGAATGCGTATGGTGCGGAACACTTTGATATAGAGTTAGAAAAAGAAAATATTTCTGTTGAGGTTGATAATAGACTTTTGGAATTGGCGGAATCATTAGGTAAGGATACCATTTTAATTAGAAAGTATAAAGGTGTGGAATATGAAGTAAAATTAGATACGAAAGGATTATTACACTTCAAAGGTGAAACTTTTGATACACCAAACAAACTTTATAACAATGGAATTGTTAAATTTGTAAACGGTAAGAAAGGTGGTAGTGGTACGAATAATATGTCACAATTCACAATAAAAGAAACAGGAGAACGATTAAAAGATTAAGATATGGAAGGATATGTTTATGTTGCGAGAATTATTGACCACGGAGGTAACTTTGTAAATGGTTATCATAAAATTGGATTATCCAAACAATATAAGATTCGTGAGACATTGTTTGTGAGATTGTTTAATTAATTTTTAAAATATATTTTTATGACTATCGAAAAATTAACATACAAACAACGAGGAACGGATAATTATTATCCACCACTCAAATACTATACGATGAGTGATAAAACAGTCATTGCCATTTATCAAGGATTTCGAGGTGAGAATCCTGACCTTGATTTCATCGTCAAATATCGTGAACCAGGTAAACGACTACGAACACCATCACATACACATTGGATTGTGGACCTATTGGTGAAGTGTGAATACAACAAAGGTTTGGTTCGAGGGTTCGTATACAATATGTTGGAGAAGTACGACCAGATGAACCCATTTAAGACGATAGAGGAGAGAGATAACTACGAACTACAGTCTAAGGAAGATTTGAGTCGAGTGTATGACGAACTCAACGGTCACGGGTATTACAATATGGATACGTTGACTACCTTTATTGAGTTATTTACTCGATGTGAGAAACAGACTTCGGGGGCTTTTATGTTCAGAACACTCCTTCAGTTGGTGTTGGATTATTGTGATGACAAAAAAGATTTTTATCAGGTGGTAGGATACTCAAAAAGAGTGTAAAAATATTTTGCCAATTTATTTATTTTTCTTATCTTTGTATCACAAAGGAAGAGAAATATGGCAAAAAAACACAACATTATTGAAACTACAACTGAAGTTAATTTTTACGGTCGTACTATCACACGTAAAAAAATCAAAGACCAATTCTTTGGTGATTCAAATGTTATCTCTGAGTCTCAGAGTGAGATTGCAAAGAGAGAGACCAATGATTGTGTTGTTAGAGCATTTATGATGGCATTAGACCTTCCTTATGATAAAGCACATAAGTTCGTTGCGGATAAATTCAAAAGAGTTAACGGTAAAGGTGTCCTAACTAGGTTATATATGACTAACGTCTTAAATCGTCAGAAGAATGGGTATAAAATGACTTTAATGGGTTTTCACCCAAAATATGCCTTTGGTAGACGTAATAAGTTGATAAATCCTAAGTATAAGAAAGAGACTGGTTATACTGTTAAGTCTTTTATGGAACAACATCCTATTGGTCGTTACTTCATAATTGTTAAGGGACATGCGTTAGCTTTGGTTGATGGTGTATTGTATGGTAATTTTAATGAACAGTATAATGGTTTTCGTAGAGAAGTTCATTATGTCATTCAGTGCAAATAAAAAAACCCACCGTAATGGTGGGTAGTTTATTTTTAAATTAGTTTGGTTAGAAGTCCATATTGTCGAAAGGTTCGATTAGATTACCACGATTTTTAAAACCAACACCACCAACATAAGTTTCTCTATTGTTCATTTTTTTTCTTTCGTAATCTAAAATAGCCATCGCTAATTTTCTATCATATTCTTTATCGTCAGTTTGGGGAACAATACTATCATAATATATTGAACCTCTAAAAACTCTAGATGGTCCACGATATGACATTATATCTTCGTATTCACTATCTGATAGTTCAAAACTTGAATCATCCAAAGGATATTCGTTTACCATATTATCTTCCTCTTGTTCGTAAATTATTTTACTTAAGGCTCTTTTAATATCGTTTTCTGTTATTCTAATTTTACTCATCGCTTTTTTTAATATAAATGTTACTAATAATAAATTAAAAACTCAAGTTATTTATAATTTACTTATTAGCGTGAAATGCTTTTAATTGTTCTTCACAGTCATTACGACTATCACATTCTCTCCATACACCACCTTTCTTATTGTTAAGTATTACCCAACCATTTTTTCTTTTTCTAATACAACCTTGTTTGGAATTAGCACATCCTTTTCGGTCAGATTCTTTTAGAACTTTTTTTTTTCACGAATAACTCTATCTACAATTTTGTATAAGTCAGCTTCTGTAAGTCTAATCATTTTTTTGTTTGATTTTCTAGACTCATTTAACTCTTCTTTTTCTTGATTATCACTTTCTTGATTATCACTTAATTGATTAATAACGTTAAGTAATTCAGCTTTACTCATATCTTTTAATTGACCTCTACCTCCTCTAGAAAGGTTAGCTGTTTTACCAGCGGAAAATTTACCAGTTTCTGAACCACCGAAAGGATTATAAGCAGATTTAGCAGTACCAAAGGCTAATGAATTAGCACCAAGAGAAGTTGGTCCGTAAGAAGGTGCACTATATGAACCTCTTTTACTAGCACCACCTTTCACAAATGATTTTGTTACTCTAGCAGTTTCTTTTTTACCATCACTAATACCTTTTAATATACCATTTATACTTTCTGGGTTTAAGTTTTGTATATTACTAATACTATATAGTGTATATTTTAAACCATCTCCTTTAATTTTTTCACCTTTAATTTCAGACCCTTTATTCTCAAAAGAAACTTTACTATAATCATCTATATCAGAGTTCGCTAAAACCTTATCAAAAATATCTTGATATTTACTATTCATTAATAAAATAGGTGGTGTATCACGATTTCCATCATTCCAAAAAACAGTGACACTCAATTCTTCATCACCACCTTTAAATTCAAAAACACTATCAACGTCAGTGTATAATTCTAGTTCTTGTTCAGGTGTTGCTAAGGCAATAGCTTTAGGTTTCCCATCTTCTTCAACACCAAATGTTATTGGGTCACCTTTTACATCTTCTAAATTTACAACATCACCATCAGGACCATCAGGACCATCTATAGGACCACCGTCTCCTTTTTCTAATTCAGCTATTTTTTGTTCTAAAGCAGATATCTCTGAATTTGTCTTATTTATTTGAGATTTAATATAGTCATACATATCTGACGGAGACTCAACCGTTTTAATATCAGATTCATATTGTTGTAAATTAAGTTTCGCTTGGGATAACTGAGAATTTGCTTGGTCAAGAGTCAAACCATCATAAGGATTAGTAGATTTAGGTGGTTCTAAAGGGTCAGGAAGAGGTTCAGGTTCTTTAGATGTCATTACTTGATACATAGGTTGTTGTCCTTCAAATTGAGGAGTATCACTATAATACTGAATATCACCAAAATCATTCGTTACTGGATACACAGGTTGTTGTCCTTCAAATTGAGGTTGTGATGAATACTTAAACATTGATGAATACTGTTTATCCTGAATTGAACCTAGTATAGGTAAATTAGGGTCTTGTTTCATTTGTACTTGATACACAGGTTGTTGTCCTTCAAATTGAGGTCGTAGTGAATACTGAATACTACCATCTGATGTTGCTACTTGATACATAGGTTGTTGTCCGTCAAATTGAGGTTCTGATGAATACAATTTTGCTGTAGTCATATTGTATACATTATTAACACTGTCTCCGTCTAATTTTGTATCAGTAAATGTATAAAGTGTGTCTCCTTTTTCTGCAGGTATTGGACCACTAACCATTTCAGCTGTTCCACCATCAACAGCAGCTTTAACAGTTCCACCATCAAGAGTTTTAGCTGTAATATCACCAACACTAAAAGCTGTAATATCACCACCATCAGCAGCTGCAATATCACCACCATCAGCAACACCAACTGTAACAGCACCACCGTCACCACTTTCAATATTTTCTTCAGTTAATAGTTTAACATCATTATATGACATCCCTTCTTTAAACATAATCATTTGATTGATTCTGTTTATTTGTTCTTTTACATTTGGTTTCATATTTTTTTTGTTTTCTTTATAAATATGTTTATATTGTTCTTTAATAGTATAAATATCGTTATTTTTTGATATTTTAGATTCTTGTACATTTAAGTTGGTTGATATATTAGAAATACCTATTAAATGACTAGCATTTTTCTTATCAAGGTAAGGGTTCCCAAATTCATCATAATTCTCACTATCACTATTATTATTAATGTTATAATCTAGTCTTTCTGATGGGTGAATAACACCATGAATTTCAACATAATCATCACCAGTGTGCAAATCATTTGGGTTAAGATAATCGGGTTCTGGGTGTAGTGGTCTTTTATTGGTTTCATCATCATTAAAATTATCACTATGAAACCAATAACTTCCTTCGAATGAAGGATTATCAGCCTTTATTCTGTAGATGCCCTTACCAATACCTTCTTCTGGTAAACCTTTTGATGGGTCTGTTGTTGGGGTGTTGGTAGGAAAAATTCTGTCTTTAGTAAATTTATTTTTTTTAACACCTATAGCCCATTCTTTTTTAGAATCATCACGGTTAGCATCTGGGTGTACACCAGGTGATGTGTGTAATGATTTTTGATATTCTATAGAATTACTTCTTTTTTTCATTTTATTTTTGTTTTTTTAAATAAATATCATTAAATTTGTTAAATCAAATAGATATAGGTATGACTAAAAATAAAAAAAATTATCTTTTATTCATGGTTGGTGAATTTACAGATAATGATGAAGTTACAATAACTGACCTAATAAATTCGTTAACTATTTTATTAGGTGGAGATAAATTAAGATACATCCATCATGATAATTTAATGATTTGTCATTTTCAGAGTATTGACACACTAGATGAGTTAGATTTTATTTTAAATTGCAGTTTAGATGAAAGTATTTTCGCTTATTTTTTAATGAATAAACCTAGAAATTTAAGAATTAAATTGGATGATACTTTAAAAGAACATCTAATGAATTTAAAATCAAAAAATAAAAAAGATTCAAGTAAAAATAAAAACACATCAGATAATTTTAAAAATATAGGTGAAATATTATCTTCATTTTTTGATAAAGAATTGAACTCAGAAAATATAAAATACCCTTTTGAAGAACCACATTTTTCTTTATTAAGTGAAGATTATCCTAAAAAAAATATTGAGCATAACGTTGATGATATCCTAGATAAAATAAGTGATAAAGGTATTGAATCAATAACGGAAGAAGAAAAAAAATTTTTAGATGACCAAAGTAAAAAACGATAGTTTTTATGACAATTTGTCATAGATATTACAATGGTATACAAGTTGATTATTAATTTTATTAAAATATACAAATGAAAAAAACAGGACCTTATATTAATCAGGATGAAATTTCTCATTACTTGAAAGATGTTAGAAAAATTGACGTTTTGACAGTTAACAGAGAAAAAATGTTATCTGAGATAATGTTAAATAACCCAACTAACGAACAAAAAGAACAAATAGAAAAAGAACTTATGTTAGGTAACTTAAGATTTGTTATAAGTGTAGCTAGAGACTACCAAAATCAAGGAGTTGATTTACCAGACTTAATTGCTGAAGGTAATCATGGGTTATTAAAAGCGATTAGAAATTTTGATTGGAGTAAGGGTAATAGATTTATTTCTTACGCTGTATGGTGGGTTAAACAATCAATATTTCAGTGTTTAAATGAACACGCTAGAACAATTCGTCTACCAGCTAATATTGTACAAGAAGTACAAAAGGCTAAAAAAATGACTGAGAAAGTTGGATATGTTATGGAAAGTAAATTACAAAACTTACCATATACTACTAATATAGACAGTCCAATAAATGACGAAGGTGACACACTTTTAACTGTGATTGAAAATGACGATGCTCAAAATCCAGAAGAAGTTTTCAACACTGAAGACCAGTTAAAAACTGAACTTAAAAAAATAATGGATGTTTTAGATGATAGAGAAATGTCAATAATTGCTGATTATTTTGGATTAAGTGGTACACCAAGAACTCTATCAGACATTGGTGAAGATTTTAACTTAACAAAAGAAAGAGTTAGACAAATTAAAGAAAAAGCACTTCGTAAATTAAGAAATGAAAGTGGTGGTTTGTTGGATTATATCTTGTAATTTATATTTATATGATATAAAGTATGAATTATGAAAAAAAGAATATTTCCATTTTTAATAACACTTTCAGCTCTTAGTGTTTCAGCTTCAGCTGCATTTTATTCAGTCTTTGGATTAAGTAAATTATTTGCTGGAGCTAGTTATCAAGTGATGGTTATGGCTACTTCTTTAGAGTTTGCTAAATTAGTAGTAGCGTCACTATTATACCAATACTGGTCAACAATCAACAAATGGTTACGTTTATATTTGTCATTAGCTGTATTCGTATTAATTCTTATCACTAGTGGTGGGATATACGGATTTTTATCTGGTGCTTATCAAGAAACTGCAACTAAATCAGAATTATTAGATAAGGGACTTAAAGTAATAGAATTGAAACAAACTAGATTTGAAGAAGAAAAAACAGATTTAAGTATTGAAAAAGAACAATTGAACACATCAATTTCTGATTTAAGGTCTTCACTTTCTAATCCAGCTCAAGTTCAATATATAGATAAAAATTCTGGACAATTAATTACCACCACTTCTTCTTCAACTAGAAAAACATTAGAAAAAGAGTTGGAGAAAGCCATTATAGATAGAGATAAATTAAATGATAAATTAGGGTCAATACAAGATACTTTACTTAAACTTGACCAAGAGATATTAAATTTAGAAATATCTAATGAAGACCAAAGAGAGTTGGGTCCTTTAAAATACCTTTCAGAAGTAAGTGGATATCCCATGAGTAAAGTAGTTAATTGGTTTTTATTACTTATTATTTTTGTTTTTGACCCACTTGCGATAGCTATGGTTATTGCTGCAAATTTTGCATTCTCACAATTAATTAAAAAAACTAAATCAGAAGATAGTTTAAATGACGAACCAAATGAAAAAAAACTTACGGAAATGGTTCATAAATTATCTGAAGAAGATAAAATAGATAAAGATGAATCTACAAATTTGGATTTTACACCACCTTATATAGATGAAGAGGTAATTAAAGAATTGAGTACAATAGTTGGGAAAGAAGAAAAATTATCACAACCTATAAAACCAACTGAAGAAGACTTGAAAAAATTAGAAGAAACCTTAGATTTATATGCAAATAAAGTAGTTGATGAACCTAAAAAAGTATTAAAATATAGTAAAAGAGTTGGAGACGAAGATAAAAAATAAAAAAAACTTATTTCATTATGATGATAAACATAATAAAATTCAAATTATATTATGTCACACATCTAGACCATTAATGTATTTTAATAATAGTCTTAAATATAGATTAGATGGTGAATATAATAAAATACCTACGTATACTATATCTAAAGATGGGAAAATAATTGAAAATTTTAATTCTAATTACCATTCAGATTTTTTTGGAATAAAAGAAATTGATAGGAATTCTATTATAATATGTTTAGAAAATTTAGGTTGGTTAAAATATAATACATTAAATAATAAGTACGTCAATTGGATTGGTGATATTTATAAAGGAGAAGTATATCAAAAAAGATGGAGAGATAAGAGTTTTTGGTCTATTTATCCAGATAAACAGTTAAGAACATGTGCAAAATTAATAGTAGAATTGTGTTCTAAACATAATATACCTCTTAAAATGGTTGGACATAATGTTAAAATTGACGGTGTAGTTAGTTTTTCTGGTATAACAGCTAGAAGTAATTATAGTGAATATTGGACAGACATTAGTCCTTCATTTGATTTTGAAAAGTTAAAAACATATATAGATGAAGAAAATAATTTATAATAGAAAAACTGTAAATAAACAATTTATAGATAACAAATATGATGACATGAAAAACATGTTAAATATTGTTCGTTCATTAAATGAACAGGTTGAAAATGAAATAGAAGTTGAAGATGATGAGACAGATGAATTTAAACGTAAAACTGTTGAAGAAGAATTAACTAAAGAATATTCAGTAAGTGGTGGTAAAATAATTGTTCACGGTGCTACAGAAAAAGATTTAGTGTTAACAGAAGAAGAAAAATCAGCTTTTCAAGAAACTATGGAACAATTTAATGATGAAGTTAGTGATATGGCACAATATCATCCACTTAACATTTATAAAGAAAATGTGGAATGGTCTGGTGATTTATTACAATTTGATGTTAGGTTTTACTATTCAATAGCTGAGGTCGAGGGTACTTACATAGGTAATGCTAATATGATTAAAGTTAATGATAAATTCATGGAGGTATTAAAAGATGTGAAAGATTACTATGCAACCTTTCAGTCTAAATGGGCAAAAATATTATCAGATAGAAGAACTACCAATATAGAAACTGAAGAAGGTTTGGGTGGTGATAACCTTTCCAATGAAGTGGAAATGGACAGTGGAGTTGAATAATATGATAACTTTTTTAAAAAAAACTTGGAAATTTATATTAGGGGCTATTGGTTTTTTACTTGGTTTATTTTGGGTATTAAATTCTACATCTAATCTTGACATCAAAAAAATAAAAAAACAAATCAAAGACAACGAAAACGAAACTAAAGAAGTAGAGAAAGAAATAGAAGAAACAGTAAAGAAAAAGGAAAATATAAAAAAAGAAATTGATTCAACAAAAGAAAAATTAAAAAATGTTTCTAGGGAAAACCCAAAAGTAAAAAAGAAAAGTGGGAGTGAAGCAACTAAAGACATTAAAAAAAGATTAGGTAAATGATAAATACAAATTTATTTTTTAACAAAATTATTTTTATAATATTTTTAACAATCTGTAGTTTTAGTGTAAAAGCACAGGAAACTACAGATAGTCTTTTCACTTTTACAGAAGAAGAAGTAGTTCAGTTGGATTCAATAATGCAATTCCAAGAACAAACAATTAAAATACAAAATCAAAAAATAGAATTACTAGAATCTCAAATAAATAATTATAAATTATTACAAGAACAGGATAGTTTACATATAACTTTCCTTAATCAAAATGTTAATTTATTAAATGATAGGGTAAATCTTTATGTGGATTTAAATAAAGAGTTAAGACCAAAATGGTATAAAAAACCAGCCCTACATTTTTTCTTAGGAGCTATCACAGTCACCACTAGTGCAGTTGTTCTAAATCTAGTACAATAATATATAGAATAATATGAATGTTCGTAGTATTTATATTATATAATATCACATAATGGCACTCACTAAAACAGATAAAAAAGAAATAGAAAGAATAGCTAAAAAAGAAATTAAAGATTTTCTTAAGTCAGCCAGTTTTGAAAAAGATGTTGTGGACGTTGTTGAAAAAGAATTAAAAAAGAAAAATAGTAATTTATCCAAAACTCACCGTTCAGAAGTGGTTGATGTTAGTACTAAGGTACTCATAGAATTATATAAAACTTTTTGGTTAAGAAGAAATTTTTGGGACAGTCAAATTAAAAATGTTAAGTAGATATGGACGCTTTAAAAAAATATAAAAATAATATGGAAAGTATGATTTCAGATGTTAGTCAGAAATTAGGTCCTCGTACTGGTGCTGAAGCTGTAAAAGCTAGAAATGAATTAATGAGAGTTGCGAATGAAGCACTTAATAAAGATGAGGAAATTGATGAAGTTACTGGTGCATCTTCAGCTGGAGCTTTCGTAGCTCCCATGGGATGGGAACCACAACAAGGCATGTGCAGACAACTTAATAATGAGGAATTTGATAATGACGAGGAAATTGATGAAGTTACTGGTGCATCTTCAGCTGGAGCTTTCGTAGCTCCTATGGGGTGGGAATCACAACAAGGTATGAGTAAACAACTTAATAATGAATCAGAGTTAGATGAAATTAACGTTGGAGCTTATTCACAACCAGCTATATGGGCAAAAGATTATAAAAATTGGAAAGCAGTTCAAGACCCAAATTTTCCACGATATGGTGGACCTGGAGCAAAATATGTTAGAGTAAAAGAAAAATGTAGAAAATTCCCATACTGTGACCAAGGTAGTACAAGTGCTTTAGAATTTTATGAGGATAAAAGTTTAAATGAAATATTAAAAAGGGTTTCTAATAAAACTAATAAATCTGTAAATTATTTAAAAAGTATAATGTTACAGGAAATGGAGAGTATATTTAGACGAGATATGAAAAAGTATCAAGATAAAAAAATGGAACCCTACAAAAAAAATAAAAAAAAATATACTAAAGAAGAAATTGAAGAAATGATTAGAAGAGGGTTTTATCAGTCCCCTATAACGTCATTAGTTGGAAATACAAAGATGAATAAACCAATAGGTCAAATTTATTCAACTAAAGGTAACAAACCTAAGTATGAATGAAAATTAAGATATATTTATATAATATAAAATAGTAAGATTATGTCTAGAATTAAAGTGAATAAAAAACTAAGACCAGAAATCCAAAAGATTTTTGAAAATGAACTCAAACCAATTGTGGAAAGAGAGATATTTAAAAATAAAATGAAAAAACGTATCCAAGAACAAGCTAAGGATACTTACAATTTTCCAGGTTATACAATCACTAATAGAGCTTTAAAAGATTCTAAAGCTTCCAATGATTATGCTATGGATTTGGTTTCAGATAAAATTCAAAAGTACTTAGATTTTAAAAATAATTCAAAACCAGAATTCCCACACCAAAATAATTCAAGAACAGACTATAATTCACCAATGTATAGAAATAGTACTGACCAAGAAGAATATATTGAAGATTGGAGAGGAATGGGATTAAATAATATACAATATCAGAACAAACCTAATAAACAATTCGAAGACCAAGTTAATGATTATATAAATGGGTCTACTAGAACTGGAAATAACACTGGTATGGATACCACAAACCAACAAGTAGGTAATGTAGTACCTTCTAGATTGGGTGACAAAATTCAAAAACAAACTAAAAGAAAATATAGAAAATTAAGTAGTGATAAATGGGCTAAAGCGATACCTAATAAGTATGGTGACAGAAAACAAAACCCTAATTATATGGTAGCTGAAGCTATAAATGAATTAACCACTAATGTTTTAAAAGAAGGAATTAAAAATAAAAATCAGAAAAATTTTATTTTAGAAGAAGTTAAAAAAGAACTTAGAAGAAGAAGATAAACATCTCACTCACATAAAAAATCCGATATTATATCGGATTTTTTTTTGTCTTAATAATAAAGTAATCTTTATTAAACACACGTTAGAACATATATTTATAGGTATGGAAGATAAAAGAAAATTTTCACCTATAGAATTTTATAGATATGTTAGTGAACCTATACCTAAAAAAGATTTAGATATTTGGTTTAAAGCTAATGATATTTTACAAGAAAAATCTGAACTATTTTTTTATTTTATAAAATCACTTTATGTTTTGGTAGATAAAACTTATTTAGGTTCTGACATAATAAAAGATGAGGAAATTAAAAATCATTTTTCTTGGTGCTGGACAAAAGTCATAAATGACCTAAAAAAAGAAAACATTAACTTTAACGATAAAGGAAGTCATTTTGAATATTTTTGGAATTTCTTTTTAGAATCATTTTATACCAACGATAGTGAACTAATTATTGATAAAGTAGATAAGTTTTTTAGTACATTATTTATAATCAACGACCCAAAAACTAAGTCAGAACTAGACATTTATACTGATTTATACAAAACTTTAGATAATAATCTCATCAAATAAAGTTGACTTATCAGTATTCCATGAGTATTTTTTTTTTCATATACGTAAATCGTATATATTAATAAGATTAAAATTAAAATATAATGGAAACTTTATCAAGAATTAAAGAATTAGTAGAAAGTTTGTCAGTAGACAGCACTAAATTTTTTGAAAATAAAAACAAAAGTGCTGGTATCAGAGCAAGAAAAATATCTCAAGAAATCAAAACTTTATGCCAAGATTTAAGAAAACAAATTTTGGAAGCTAATAAAGATTAATAATTATGGGAATGTTAACTGGGTTTTTATTTTTATTATCTATAGTATTAATAATAAGATATATAACTACATTTATACTTAATCTTTTTAGTAATCCACCTAAAAAAATGAAAATGAGATATTATAAAGATATTGCTGTGGATGAAATAATAATTTATTTTATGGTATCTTATTTTTTTACATATATATTTTTTTAAATGAATTTATTTGAAAACATACAAAAGTTAGGTAAAAGCTTTTATAGTATACGTACACACGAAAAATACTTTATTTTGGATTTAATGTTTCCACACAATTGGAGATATGAAGGTTTATATGATAAAGAGAAGATAGCTATCAAAATTAATAAAAATTCTAACGAAAGCTTCGTAATATCTTTATTTTGTTTAAATACCAAAGATGAAGTTAGTTTTTTGGAAAGTGAGGTTTTAAAGATAATTAAAATAAACCAAGATGAAGAAGAAAAACAAAAACTATTAATTCAGAAAAAAGAAGAACTAGAAAGGTTGTTCATGTCTAAAAATTTGGAAGAGTTAAAAAGCATTACCTTTAACCATAAAGAATATGTTGACTTACCTGAATTAAAAGAAACAAAATCTGATGGGAAACATAACGAAGAGTCTGCAGTGGTTACAGAAACAGATAAAAAATGACGATAGCCAAATATTGAACCACAAAAATAAAACAATACAGAAAATTAAAAAAGAATTACCTGTATTTGATAAACAAGAATTAAATATGCCACAATTTAGTGAAAGATATTTAAAAGAAAAGGCTGAAGAAAACAAACCTAAGATTATGGAGGGATATTTAGCGTCTCTCCTAAATCTTTCTGACAACTTACCTTTTAAATCAACAAAAGCTGAAATGAATTTTACTTTAACTACTAACACATATGTTAAAGTTTTAAAAGAAGTAGAAAGAATTAAATTGGGTGAAGAAGCTGAAATTATAGATATACCACCCTCTTTCGATGTTGAAATCAATGAGATTAAAGTAACCTTTACATTAGAAGATAACGATTAATAAGTATAATGTTTATACAATAATTTTTTTGAGAAACCTTTATCCTCTAACAATGTATATAACTCTTTTCTTTGTATTGTAGATAAATCTCTACTAATTAAATAATTATACTTACCATTTTCCATAAAGAATTTTTTTATACAAGATAAAAATCTAGAAGATTCACTAACATTTTTTAAACTAAACAAGTAAAACAAATCATTATTTTGTATTACTATTTTATTGTTTAATGAAAATATTTGAATAATATTTTTAACGTTTAAGTATCTTTCATACAATTCCATAAATTCTATACGTTTCTCCAATTGGTGGTCATATATTTTTTCTTCAATATCAAAAGGTTGAATTTTAATTATCTGATAATTTTCATCTTTCATGGTGACTTTAGTTAATCTACCAAGTTCATCCCTACGATGAATTGTGGTGTTTTTACATTTACCCACACAGACTAAAGCTAATTCAAATTTACATTCTATTTTATTGGTATATTTTAATGGGAATATAACATTTGATTTTTTATGTATTTCTTTGTATTTTTTATTAATATTACCAAAGACATTAGAAGTTGCAACAATTCTTTTTTTAGATTTGTTGTTAAATAAAACTATTTGATATTTAGTACCACTCATATGAAAAATTATTATGAAATATTAGGTGTAAGTAAAGAGGCAACACAAGAAGAAATAAAAAAAAGTTATCGTAAACTTTCATTAAAGTATCATCCAGACAAAAATCCAGATGGTGAAGAAAAATTTAAAGAAATTTCTGAAGCTTACAGTATTTTAAGTGATGAACAAAAAAGAAGGGAATATGATAATGGTGGGATAAACCTAGAAGATTTATTTGGTGGTGGTTACGACCCTTTTAGTGCGTTTAGTAACATGTTTGGGGGAAGAGGTGGATTTGGTTCAACTACGAGGACAAAAAGAGGTAGGGATTTAAATTATAATTTAAATATAACACTAGAAGATTCTTATTTCGGTAATGAAAAAACTATTAGTTTTAACCGAGTTAGTACTAATAATAAAATGTGTGTAACATGCCAAGGTAATGGGTCTATTAATCAAATGATACAACAAGGTCCATTCAAACAAATGATTAGTACTGTTTGTAGTAGTTGTGGTGGTAATGGTTTTGAAGGTGGTGGTTTTCATAAAAAAGAAGAAGTTAAATTTAAAATACCTAGAGGTATTGATGATGGATTATTAATGAAATTAAGAGGTAAGGGAAATGCTGTATGGGGAGGAATTGATGGTGATTTATTAATAAAAATTACAATATTACCACATAAATTGTTTAAACGTGCAGCAGAACAATTACATTATACTGAAGACATTAACTTTGTAGATATTTGTTTAGGTAAAGAGATAGTTGTAAACCATTTTGATGGTCCGATAAAAATAAACGTACCAGAAAATTCAGATTTTAAAAAACCACTAAGAGTTAAAGAAAAGGGGTTTTATGATTCACAAGGTTTTAAAGGTGATTTATTTGTATTCTTAAATCCAATAAATCCTAAAAAATTAACTGATAAAGAAAAAGAATTATTGGGTGAGTTAAAAAAAGAAAAAAATTTTAGTTAATGGAAAAAAAGAAATGTAGTGGTTGTAAAAAGAAACCAATAAATGATTTAAATAATTTAAAATTAGAAGACGAAAATATGCCTACAATAGTTAAATTAGTGATAGTTTTGTATACAATTTTAGCAGTGTATGGTAGTATAAGATTAGTTATGGATTTAAAAAAATTAGTAGAAAGTATATTTTAATGGAAGAACAATTAAATTTATTTGGTGAGGAAAAAGAAGTTTTTGATTTTGAATTAATGAAAGAAAAATTAATTGAAAATCTTGATATGTTGAAGGATATGACAGTCGAAGAACAAACCTTATATAAAAAGTGGCAAGAAATGAATAAGGGTGATAAGATGTCAAAAATTAAAAAAAAATTATTAACTTATAAAAATAATTTATGGGAACCTACAGACATAAATGATTTAGACCTAACTATTAAAGAGATAATGGATTTAGAACCTTATGTTGTTATGGCAACTGAAGGTAAAGGTGTTACTGAATGGGTTAACTATAGAAAGTTAATACATACTATGGAATGGGTCGCAAATCCAGGTAGAAACATGAAATTTTGGGTTAAAGACAAAAAAACAGAAAAAGTCTTAGGATTAATATGTTTAGGTTCTGATGTTACTAGTATAAAAGTAAGAGATGAATACATTGGTTGGGATAAAGTAAATAAATTTGACCAAGGTAAATTAAATTGTACTGCTATAGCAACTACAATATGTAGTACACAACCAGGTGGGTTTAATATGTTAATGGGAAAGTTAGTTGCCTCTTTAACAACTTGTAAAACGATTAGAGAATCTTGGGAAAGTAAATATGGTAACAAATTAATAGCTGTTGGTACAACTTCTTTATATGGTATAAACTCAATGTATAATGGGATACCACATTTTAAAACTATGGGTGAAACTACAGGTAAAGTAAGATTAAAACCAGATGATAGTGTTTATTTACCTTGGAACCAATGGTTAAAAGAAAATTATCCAGATGAACATAAAAAAGCTATAAAAGCTACAGGACCAAAACAAAATATCATAAATAAAGTGTTTAAACATTGTGGTATTAAAGCTTCTGATTATGACCACGGATTTAAAAGAGGTGTTTATCTGGCTATGATGTATGAAAATGGAAATGAGTTTCTTAGAGGAGAAATAAGTGAGGATGAACTTAAATTAAAGTTAAAGTTTGAAGAAGATATTCCATATACTGAAAAATGGTGGAAGAAAAAAGCAGTTAGGAGGTACGAAACTTTACACAAACAAAATAGATTAAAACCAGAAACATTATTTTATTGGGACGCTATAGGAATATCTTGGGATAATATGAAAATAAAATATTTAAAAGATGTTGGTAGGTAAATTAAAAAAACAATATAAAATATTTTGTTTTATCGAAAAGTAATAGTTATATTTGTAAGAGAGATTAATAACCATAAAAAATAAAATTTAAATGAGAGCTACTAAAAAAGAAAAAATGGGAAACCACATTTGTAAGATTGGTAAATATGATATTAGAGAAGTCGTTAAACGTGGGAGCGTTGAAAGAAGATTTTCTAGTACTACCACAAAAAAAGGCAGTTGTGAGGGTAGAGTTTACATTGGTAAAAAATTGGTAGAATCTAATCTTAAAGGTAGTTATGAAGCAATCAAAAAAGCTTTTTTATTAACTTGTGAAGAAGGTAATGAACACCAAGTCTCTAAAACACTAATCAAAAGATACAATCTTGTGTGTGAGTAAAACAAGTAATTTGTTTTAAACTAAAGGGAGTTATAACTCCCTTTTTTTATATTTATTATATAAATAGAATATTTATAATTAAATAAAAGATTTAAAAATGAGTTTTACAAATTTATTAAATGAAGTAAGAGAGTTACTAGAACAAGAAATGTCACGTTACGATGTTTTAGTGGATAGGTATACTAAACCAAAGAAAAAAGCTAATGGTAAAGTTATACCACCTAAAATACCCAAAGAAATACTAGATAAATTAGTTATCGCTGACCCTTTAAGTAGATATGAAGGTGATAATGAGAATATTGACCCTAATGTTTTAGATGAATTAAACGTAGAAAAGGTTGGTAAATATTCACAATGGATTATAAAACAGTGGTTAGGTTTACAACAAAAAGCACAAGAATATTTTGATTATAGTTCAGATAAAAATTCAGATTACCAAAAGAAATTAAAAGCGTTACAAGATTTATTTTTAGAAGATTTATATAAGACTACGGAAGACTTAATTAAATTTGATAGATTTAAAAATCAAATTGATTTACAAAAAAGAGATATTAATAAAATAAATTCAGTAGATGAACTATATGACCTAACTAAAGATTTTTCTTTAGAAAAAGCTACTACTACGAAAGCAGAACAAAAAGAAAAAAGAAAACGTGAGGAAGTTGATTACCTTTATGATGGTGATAGATGGGAAGTAGTAGTACCTAAAACAAAAGCAGTTAGTTGTGACATGGCTGGAGCACCTTTAACTAGATGGTGTACAGCTTCATCTAATTGGAATTACTATGAAAGATATTCCAAAGATGGACCATTATATATGATTAGAGATAAGAATGATATTGTAACTAGTGGTGGAAAAGGTGAAGGTGAACCAAGACCAAAATACCAATTCCATTTTCCATCAAATCAATTTATGGATGTAGACGATAGGAGTGTTGACTTACAAAAACTATTATCTGTGGGAGGAGAATTAAGTGAATTAAGAGAATTTTTTAAAGATGAGTTTGCAAAATTTTTAAATAAAGATTATGGTGACGAAGTAAAAGTAAGTTATCCTAACGATAAAGTATCTAAATTTATTAGTTTATATGGATTTGATGAATTTTTCGATAAACTACCAAAAAGTTTAAAAAGATTTGACTTTGAGGTTAGTGGTAAAATTAATGGGATGGATGTTGCATCTCAACCCTTACATCCAAAAATATTAAGTTTCCCTAATTTAGAAATTTTACACATCGAAGGTATTTTGAATAGTATTCCAGAAGAAATAGGTAATTTATCTAATTTAACTTTTATTTCAATACCTAATAATCCCGAACTTACAAGTTTACCAGAAAGTATAGCTGACTTAAATAATTTACAAGTATTGAATATTAGAAATAATCCAAAAGTAGAATTAGGTCCTAGATTAAAAGAAAAAATTGATAGTGGTGAATTAACTGCAGTTATGTAATTTTTTTTTACGTATCGTTGTTAGTTAAAATAAAATAACGTATTATTATTTTAACACTTAAAATATTTAAAAATAATGAATGTAGACGTAGAAATTTATTGTAAAAATATACAAAATTTTTTTAATAACAATCCAGAAAGTAAAGAAGAATTGTTGTCTATAGTACCAGGTGTTACCTTTGAAAGTTTTATGTTAAAATTAACTGAGACATCCATTGATAATTTTAGTAATTTTGGTGACCCAGTGTTAACTCGAAAACAAATTTTAGG
>Ga0099850_1000426_pt1 | contig 18883 bp, 25 predicted proteins | sample CB_VirMetaG_5_FD_79182 | JGI IMG/M metagenome (GOLD analysis project Ga0099850, IMG submission 79182) | Freshwater to marine saline gradient viral communities from Chesapeake Bay - CB_1508_1D Viral MetaG | ecosystem: Environmental > Aquatic > Marine > Coastal | place: USA: Chesapeake Bay... | reverse complement strand
GTCCACGTTAAAACGTGCGCTAGAAAGCTTTCGGTCTAAGTCTGCAATATGGTTCACCATAGCAATTTGCTGTTCATTCAAGTCGTCAACATTGTGTTCTACGCCGTTGACAGTGATGGTTTTCTTTTCATCTTTAGCCATCATAAGTCTCCTTGTCGGTTAAAAGTTAAGGGGTAGCCGCCCAAGGCAGGCCGTCTGCTTGCGTATTTGCACGGTCGATTTGACCTTGCACTTTCGCAGTACGGTTTGCTTCGACGCGCAGCTTTGCTTCTTCAGGCGTTTCATCACCCTCAACGAGGCTTGCATACACCCAACCAAGAACGTCGTTCTCAGTAAGGTCCGCGTATGGGATAAAGTTTGGGCTTGTAGGGTCTGGCTCAAGCCGTAGCTTGCCGCCTTCCGTAGCCGTGTAGGATGGCGTACCATCGCTTGCCGCTACGCAAGACCAGTAGACGAGGATTACACCCCCGTCCGCATCATTATGCGTCATGTTGTTAACGCTCCAAGTACAAGTAATAGCCATGGTCATTTCTCCTTTTATGGCTGGGGGTTAACTTTTGAGTGGTTCAACGATTACTTTGCCGTTTTCATCGGTCCACTCAGTATCGTACATATGTTGGTCTTGGCGTTCACCGATAACCAACCATGAAATTGTATCCGTGCAGGTGTTGTCTTGCGCTTCAATTGTAAGAATGTTTCCGCTCACCGATCCACGCACCGCTGTCCAACCTGTTTCGTTAGAGGTGAAACACTGAATTTCACGGTTTAGTAGGGCAAACGTGCCATCTGTCATTCCCGCAACTGTGTCGATGTTCACGGTTGCAACGCCGTCCAAAAGCTCGACCTTGCCGCGATAGATGTTGTCGGCTTGCGGGGCTTCCACGAAGGAATGGACAAGGTGGTGGGTGTCGGGCTTAACAGGGTGGTCAATCTTAAATGAACCGGAACCCTTGGATAATGAGCCGCTAATTGTGACATTGCCGGTTACATCAAGGGCTGTAGAAGGCGAGGCCGTACCAATACCCAGACCTGTGGAGGTTAGGCGCATACGCTCGGCATCAGCCGTCCCAAATGTTAGGGCGGGGGCAGTGCCACCTGTTGCCCCTATACGCGCTTGCTCTTCTGTTGAGCGCATACCAAATACAATTTGCCCCCCAACAGAGGAGTTAAAATTTGCAGGGTTCTCAAGATAAATGGTTGGACCAACACCGACTTGACCGTCAGTAGCTGTTGCGGAGTAAGTTGTCGCGTCACTCTTCTGCAAATGCAAAAGGCTGTCTACTGTGGTTGTTCCAATACCCAGCGACTCCGCAGAAGCGTCCCAAAAGAACTGTGGCGTTGTGCCCGTGTCTTCGTAGAAGGAGATGTCGCCGTTTTCTGCTATTTTTATCCTGTCTTGCGGCCCTGAACTTGTCTCGGTTGTTTGCAAAATAAGCGAAGTTGGGATTGTGTTTAAGGAAACAGTGCCAGTAACTTGGGAGCGGATTCGAGCGCCAGAAGTGTTGATGTCGGTTCCATCATCACCGCTGAACTGCACCGCACCTAAAAAGTCGCCACTTACAACAGTCGATCCACCTCTTGTCTTGCCAAAGTTAAGGACGGCGGAATTAGCATCGGAAGACGTTCTGGTCAGGTTTATGTAAGATGCGGCGGCGGCGCTTCCTGCGATGTTCACCTCGGCTAGAACACTCCCCACCGTGAAAGCGCTTCCCACAGTCAGCCCATCAGCCGTGACAGTGCCAGTTACGTCAAGAGCAGTAGCAGGACTACTCGTCCCAATCCCAACCCGACTATTTCCAGCATCCACAAACAGCATATGAGTGTTCGTGTCACTCTCGACGCGGAAGTCTTGGTCTGCCCCACCTTCGTTAAAGGTGGCTCCTCCGTAGGAGGCGAGTGTAGTAATGTATTGCGTAAAGGCAGAATCGCCATCGGCTGATACTACTGTCCCGCCAGTGGTGCCCGACGTAATATCGTTTGTCGCTTCAAAGTCCGCACCTCCCCCAGCGCTGAGAATCAAAACCTGTATATTAAGGCCTTGGTTGTTGACTACAGTTCGTGCCTGTAATTCCCATTCTCCAATACTATTTCGGTGTAATTGTATGTATGGGTTATTCGGCCCGTAAATTTCCGCATTGTCCACCACAACGGCAGATGCTCCGGTACGAGTGGTGCTACATTGATTAATAAAAGACTGACTACTTACGCTGTAGAGGCCGTAGTTTGACCCCGGAAAGAAAGTCTTAACTAAAACGCTGATTGACGAAAAATTCGCGTCGGGCAGGGTGAAAACACCAACCTTACGCCAAGTTGATCCAAAGCTTGATGAGTTGCCTTGACCCCAACCAAACATCCTACCCAAATGTGTCGAACTTCCATTACCTCCAGAAAACTGAAACTGATCTGTTTGAATACGACCACTAACGTGTAAAGTAGATTCTGGACTGCTTTGGTTAATACCAATTTCATTACTTGCTGCATCCATAAACAACATATGGGTGTTGGTATCAGACTCGACGCGGAAGTCGTGATCGCCTCCAACCTCGTTAAAGGTTCCACTCGCATTAAATATAGCCGCACCTGCCTCTGACATAGCAAGGGTGAGGGCTGTGATGAGCTGCCCGTCATCCTTGCCTTTAATAATAAAATCTTCATTTGATTGCTCAACTTTCAATACAGCATCAAGACTGCTATTAGAAATAGTAAAAAATCCTGTGCCGCCATCTCTAAATTTAAAGTCTTCACCGTCAGCATCAAGGATGATGTCTCCTGCAACGTCTAGTGTTAGGTTGCCAGTAGCCACATCTATTTCATTTGTCGTTATGGCTAGGTTGCCATCAACAGTCAACCCATCAGCCGTGACAGTACCATCTACGTTAACGCTTGTATCAAACTGACCAGTCGTAAAAGTCCCAGCAGCCGCAGTAGTACCACCGATGACTGTGCCGTCAATAGCACCGCCACCAATATCGACAGAGTTAGAAATAAAGTTAGTGATCGTAAAATTGCCGGTGCTGTTAGCAATCGTAGCCGAAGCCGTACCGTCGTTCGCCTTGATGTTGGTAATCTCAAGGTTAGTGGCATTAACACCGTCGTCCTTGAGCAACACGCTGTCTATCGTGACGCCCGAGGCCGCAGTCGTCTCGTTAATTGTGTCAGTTGTAATCGCCTGACCGTTGTCGATAATCAGATTATTTGCGCCGGACGTGTTGCCATTAGCAAGAATCTCAGCCAGCGTATCAACCGTGCCGACTTGGCTGTCCACATACGCCTTAATCGACTGCTGGGTCGCAAGCTTTGTGGCGCTGTCAGACGCCATGTTGTCCTCGTCAAGAACGCCATCAACCGTCGTAGACGCCGCGATGTTCAAGCTGGTGCTTGCCGTCAGCGTCGTAAATGCGCCAGTCGAAGCACTTGCTGCACCCACAGTGGCACCGTCTACTGAACCGCCGTTGATGTCTGCTGTAGTCAAAACGCTAGAGGCCAGCGTTACAATACCCGTACTGTCCGCAATTGAACCCGCCGAGGTGCCGTCGTTCGCCTTGATGTTGGTAATCTCAAGGTTCGTCGCGTTAACGCCGTCGTCCTTGAGCAATACGCTGTCAATCGTGACACCACCAGCAGAGGTGATTTCGTTGATCGTATCGACATTCAGACCGCCAGTCGCGGTAGTTATACCCGTGACGCCAAGAGTACCTGCAATCGCGGTGTTACCCGTAGCAGACGCAACGGTAAACTTGTCAGTGTTTACGTCAAAATCACCATCGACACCCAATGCGCCTGTGACATCAATGCCGCCAGACAGCGTTACCGTACCGCCAATCGTAGCGTCACCTGAAAGATAAAGGTTACGTGGACGTGTCACACCAACAGCACCAATATCGTAGGTATCGTCAGTAAAGATAAGATTAGACGTAATTGTGCTATTAACTGTCAGCGTATCAGATGAAGCATCACCAATCGTGGTGTTGCCAGAAATCGTCAGATCAGTTGCAGAAATAGAACCAGTAAGAGTAGGTGACGAGATAGTTGGCGCGGTTAGCGTTTTGTTGGTAAGGGTTTCCGTACCATCTAGCGTAGCCAACGTGCCCGTCGTGGGAAGTGTTACGTTAGTTGCACCCGTAGTTGTTAGGGTAAGTGCGTTCGCGCCAGCCGTTGTAAACGCCGCTGCGGTTGTCAAAGCCCCCGCAAGAGAAACTGTATATCCCCCAACTGATAGCGATTCGATATTTGTAACGCCTTCTACGACGTTCGTACCATCGCAGAAAAGAAGCATTGTTTTACCGTCCGGTATTGCAATACCCGTACCGCCAGACGTTTTAAGTGTCGCAGCTTGCCCTGAAGCATTCTTAGCGATGTAAATTTTAGCGGCTGTGGGGCATACGACAGTCGCTGCCCCAGTCAAATTCGTGCCCGTGTCCGTGAACTCTAGCATCGCGCAACGTGATTCAGAAGTTGTACCATCGGCGGTAGTCAGCACATGGGAGTTACTCGACCACGTGTTAATAACTGCGCGTCCAACGATAGCCTCTTCGATCATGGACGTAATGTTGTCGTTTACTACATCACCCCACGTACCGCTAAGTTCCCCTTGGACAGGAAGGGCTAGTTTAAGTGTCGAAGTGTACTGTGTTGTCATGTTTTAATCCTCACGCGGCTATATCTTGCCAATTCGGAGTCTGTCCTGTTGAAACATTGCCCCAAGTTGGTGTCTGTGCGCCAGTAATATTTTGCCAATCTGGGTTTTGATTATCATCAATGTCTCCCCAAATGAACACTGTACCTACCGCGCCCGTTGCATTTACGCCCGTCACTGCTACAACATCAGCCATGAATCATCACGCTATTCGGATAATTGCATTCGACGCGTCCGCAGTGGGGAACTGAATCTGGAAGTCACCTGCTGTAGATGTCTTATCTTCACCAAAATCAAGAACTGCTACGGCTGGATCACCACCGCCCGACTTGTATATTAACGCCCCCCGTGCAGTGATTGTAGCGGTAGACCACGTTGTATCTGCAAAGTCTAGGAACGCAGTAGTGCCCGACGTCGTTGGCGCAACAACGGTTAACGTGTTACCACCTGCGGTATAACCTGTGCCAGTCACTTCGTTTGTGGTGCTGTACGCAGTCGTAGACGCATCAAGTGTAGCTGATGACGTAAACAACGCGATCTTAAAAGTTTGTGACGTATCCGAACTGAAGTCCATCTCACCATCAAGAAGGGCTTGTTTGAATGACGTGCACATTGCTTGAGTAATTGCCATTTCTAGCCTCCTATTCTACTTCCATTCTGAACTGCCCAGAACGATAAGTGTCTTCACGAAGTTTACCATCGCCAAGGGTTTTCAGCAGTTTTAACGATTGGACATACATGCGTTCGTATACTTGAACCATGTCTGGTTCGCCCTTCATAAACCTTAGCGCTTCCAATAACGCACCGTTAAGTAGAGCAGAATCAAACTCGTTCCCAAGCCATGTAGTGTTAGCAGTAACAATGGATTCAGGATAATATCCGTAATGTAGCTCCATTGTGTAGTTACTGTCTGGGGTAGGTCCGAGGATAATTGAGTCGTCGTCAAAGTACGCATAATGCTTTGGCAACCCTGTCGCTGTAGGCGTAGGGTATGCTTCCCTAATAAAGTTAACGTCTTTGTTCAACAGAAAATGGTATTCCCCGCTACCATCTACAACCGCAAGGCTGTATGTATAGAGAAAATCTGCTGGGGCACCGAGATACTTATTACCCGAACTTAGCGTACCAGTCACATTCCTGCGTAATGCGGGAATCTGAACAGTGTTGTATATCTTCTGCTCTGCCTGTTCTGTGAACATAGCAAGCTGGGCATCAGTGAAGGTATTTTCAGTGATGTCCTCGATATTGGCTTTTAACTCGGTGTAATTCATGCTTTACCCCATAGGCCCACGAGCCATAAGACCCTTGGTTGCAGCGCCAGTACCACGAACCTTAATGCCGCCGCCCTTCTTCATTTTCGTCTTCTGCATCTTTTTCTTAGCAGGTTTTTGAGTTTTCTTACGCATAGTACCACTCCTATGTAATTTGTACCGTAGCTTGTCCTATAAATCCAGTCCCTATAGTACCCCCACTATCCACTACACTGCGTACAGGGATAATCTGCGCACGACTAGCGGCAAACTGATTAGAATCCGGTCTTGGATCGCGCAATGCTTGCGGATCATGAACGGGAGTCTCTCCCAAATTAAGTTGGGGGTTATCAGGATTCCAACACTCAGGACATGCTTTTATGTTTGTGTCCTTATGTTTCCGCACAAGGTTACGCAACTCACGTAGACGGTAGGTAAACCCACAAACGTCACAAACCCCAAGGGCTTTCTGGGCTGATGCGAACCTAGTACCCATGTTAAATCCTCGCTACACGAGGAACAAAACGGGCAGGTGTCTTTTCTCGATCTTCGCCAGCAGCTAGTTGAAACTGCTCTTCGTAGACTTGCTTCAACAGGCCCACACGCTCTACCAACGTAGGCTCTTTAAGTGCGATGTTATAAGCTAAACCAGCAACAAGGCATGGTAAGAATCTGAAGTTCATGTCCGCAGTCTGAATACCACTACCAGCGTCCTGTATGCGGCGCATACGCCAATAACGGAAAACGTAGTTATCTGAGTCAGGAACAGGCCAAACATTGATCTTAGGGTTATCTCGAAGCCGCTCGATCCAAACTTGGATAGGTCTACCGCGTGATAACTTGTTCGGAATCGAAGCGTAAGTGCTTACACTAATACGAGTTATACTAAGATCAGATTGTGTTGATTGATTACCTTGCCCTGTACGTATTACTTGTTCGAGCAAATCAATCGTATCTGCTGGCAAATCATACTCAGACGTGCCTGCTGTTAAGTTTACAGACCCTTCGTCAATAGTCCAAAGGTTTATGCCACGGTTCTGCCATTCAATCGTCAGGAGGTTCATGGAACGTCGTGCGGTACGTAGGTCGTAACCTGACCGCATTTCACGACCAGCACGCTCCCACGCTTCTTCAGCAATCTCCGTGAAGTCCATGTCAAATGAGGTTGTGCCCGATGTCGTCATTTTTTCCACCCGTCACGAGCTTTTTTCTTGGCTTTCGCAGATAACTCACCATAGTGGTAGAGTTTCTTGGAAGTGTTAGACATCACTTTACCTGTCATGAGCTTACCATCAGGATGTTTGTGCATCCCGCCCTTGTGCTGTCTGCCATCAGCAAAGTAGTGTTTAACTCCTTTAGCCATTAAAATACTCTTCCACTTGTTTCATTAGGTCGGTTTTCGTTTTACGACGATCCAACTCCACACTTTGCCAAAGCATTAATGCTTTAAGTTCGTTATTCGTCATGCCCTTGTAGTCTGGGACTTTCTTAACTTTTTTCTTTGGGGTCGCGGGCTTTTTCTTACCGCCCATAGACTCTAGTTTTTTCTCTGCCTGACTCTTAGTCATCAGGTCAAAGACTTTTACATCATAAGTACCATCAGCATTTTTTACGCCAATCTGATACACTGGTTCGCCTGTAGAGAATTTACCGTTTTGGAAGATTTCCATCACTTCTTCCCCCCTTTCCGCTTCGCGGGAGACACTCTGCGGGGCTTGCCAGCAGGTTGTCCTAACCGCTTCTTCTGTGCGATTTTGCTTTTCTTTTCAGAAGAACTCATCTCGCCGCTAGTTTTGGGAGTCTTGCTGGATACTTTCTTTGTAGGTCTACAATAAGGTGTCCCGCGTTTCTCCCCCTTCTTCCGCCCACAAGCCTTACCAGTACGCACGTCTTTCCAGTCCTCTTTGAACCAGCGTTTAAGCGCAGCGCCTTTTGCAGTCTTGCGAACAGCCATTACTTACTTCCTTTGTTGCCCCAGTTCTTAGCGCCCTTCTTCCTACAGGACGCAATCGCGCCAGAAGCATAGGCGGACGGGAAGACTTTGTAGCGTGATTTCACTTTGTGATAGCACGCATCCTTCACCGAGCCGCCTTTCTTATAGCCCTTACTACATTCCGAACAGCCACAGCCTGAATTTCGGTAGTATCGGCGCATTAGGAACCTTTCATCGTTACCATTTTGGCAGCGCGAACACCTTGTTTCGCCATGCCACAGCCACGGACTTTGCCGCCAGACTTGTAGCTTGACTTAGCCATACCGCCTTTTTTCATCATACGACGAGGTGCACCTGCACCTGTGCCAGTGACAGCCATCATGTCGTCCATAGAACGCTTTCTCTTCTTGCGTTTCATTGGCATTTCGTCAGCCATGGGCATACCGCCCATCTGATACTTCTTCACCTTGCCGCCGTTTTTCATTTTGCCTTTACCGTCGGCAGCATAATCAGGGACCATTTTTCCATCTGGACCTTCGACCATATTGAGCTTACCGCCAGCTTTATAACCTTTCTTCATCTTCATGAACTTTTCTCCTACGTTCTGGGGAACCCCGACCTTCTTAGCGAACTTGGGGTTGTTTGCTACTGCTGCCATGAACCGCTGTTGTTTTGCAGATTTTGCAGGCATCAGCAGTTCCACTTCCGTAAGCTCTTATTGATGCGGCTATTCGGATCATTCGCAGTCTTTGCGCTGGTATTACGCTTCTTCATGCCTTTCATACGAGCACAAAATGACTTACGACGCTTCGCCGCCTTCGAGCCTTTTTTGAGTTTGCTAGGCTTAGTCGTCACGGCTGTCTTGAGTTTACTGCCGGGATTTTCCCGACGATAACTCTCAACGCCCTTCTTGTTCAGCCCACCAGACTCGCTTTTACCTTCCTTGCGTTGCCACGCAGCGGTTTTTACGGAGCCACCTTTTTTGTAGTAAGCTCTCATACCCGCCTCCTAGCTATAGAAGAAGGTTATAGCGTCAATATTCGTGGCTGCTGAGACATAAACATCTGAGCTACAACGAATACCGTCGTCAGGGATGTTAACTGAGTGCGAATCAGACGCTAGAAAATCAATATCTAGCACCGTAGTACCACCATCACCGTTAGTAACAGTGAGGCGTCCCGCACCCGCACCAGTCAAAACCTGTACCTGACGAACACGTGCTGGCCCTACAGCCAACGAACCTGTTCCGGTTACACGTTTAGTGAGTACATCAGAGGACATGGGCTACCTCCTTATGAGAGGTTGCGGTTCTGCAAATACAGCACCGTTACAGTGGCAGCACCTGCGGTAGCAGCAGTTCCTGTCTGGTTGTATGTCACAGTAACATCTACGTCAGTAGTACCAACATTAATCAAGTTACCGATCTGAGATACGTCAGATGTAGCAAGTACACGCGCTTGAGCGCCAACAGCCAATGCGTCTGCATACTGGTCAGCGGTTGAGCCATCACCAATATCAAAAGTATTAGTTGTGCCTGCATCAAATGCAGTCGTCACATCTACAGTGATTTGGAAAATCTGGCTGTTTGCAGGAACAGTTGCGACAACTGTTTCTGTGCCGTCAGCAGCAAAAGTAACATTTCCGCTTTGCGCCATTAGAACAAAACCCACGTTGGCAGATGCGCCTTCACGGACAGACCCGGCCTTGATAGGACCGGAAAAGGTTGTAGTAGCCATATGAATCTCCTGTCTTGGCTATTGTCAGTCACACCATGCGACTGTCAGGGATTAACTTCTTATAACATATTAAGAGAAAGGGGGCAAAACAATTCGCCCCCTTCCCTTTTCTTCTTGTTATGCTCCGGGAGAACCGAAGATTCCAAGTGGGTCACTTACACCAAATGAGTAACGCTCACGGGCTTTATAGCGACTGTTGCCTGTATCAAAATCAGCATCCATAGAGGTGCTCATTGGGGTACGAACAAAGTGCTTTAGACCGTTAGGAACGTCAGTCATCAGGAACCAAGCGTCTGTGTCAGTCAGATAGTGGTTAACAGTGTAACCTTCTGGGATAGAACCATTGTTGCGAATCGCGTTCAGGTCATTATCCGCAGTTCCAACACGACCTTCGGTTTCGAGCAAACGAGTTGCAACGAACTGAAGATTGGGTGGAATTACCAACTTACGAGGCTTAGCTGCAATCAGCAGACCACGCTCATCCGTCCAACCTGCGATCTGAATAACGGCGGCTTCAAGAGAAGTCTCGTTAAGGTCAGCAGCAACAGTTGGGCGGTTTGAGTTAGACCCGCCAGACACCAATGGGTGGTCGGTTGCACAAAGTGCTTTACCGTCACCGTAAGTCGTGCCAGCAGCAAATGCGTTGTTCAACACAGATGCGCCTTTGACTTGCTTGGTGTACGCCATAGCGCGAGCGAGAGCCTTGGTGTAACGAGCAGACAGTGAGTCATACAAGTTATCTTCGATAGCTTCTTCAGTAATAGCGAAGCCCATCGCCACGGTCTCGTGCGTATAGCGTGCAGTCCATGCTTCTTGAGCATTGTCATACTCAATCGCGGCACCTTCATCTTTAACAGGTGCTGCTGAAAAGCCGGATAGCTTAGTTTCCTCTTCAAATGAGCGATCTGAAGATTCGGTTTCGTAAATTTCGGCGTGCTCTTCACCGTATTTTGCGTACTCCATTCCGAACAAAGCGTTCAGGCCGGGAAGGAGTTCTTTAAGTAACTGGGCGCGTGAAATAGCCATTGTCTACTCCTCCTTATACGCCAGTCGTGTTGTTATACTGATGACCTGCGTTCCATTTAACGTAGGCTTCGGTATAACCACCCGAGCTGTTCTTGGTTTCCTCAACCAACCCGACAATACGGAATGGAAGAGTGTTAGTGGTTGCAGACGTGTCAGAGATCGCACAACGAGAGTTACCCGAAGTGGAATCACCAGTGTTGTCTACACCCGCGACGTTTGCACCAACATCAGTCTGAGCAAGATCACCAATAGTTGTACCAGAAGATACAACAGCGGCCTTGAACAGAAGATCAGTACCATCTGCAATGAATGCTTCAATGTCAGATGCGGCGGTGCTTGCAGGATACGACTGACGCCATACCTTGTAACCAAGGTTAGGGTCGGTGTATGTGCAACCGAGGAAGACACCAATAGGTGTCATGGCAGCATCGAACGTATCACGTTCAATAGTGCCTCCGGTGACAAGTTTAACAGCGTCTCCGTAGAAGATGGAGGTAGCATAGCCACTAGCAATAGGCATGTGACGAGTTACACCCACGAAAGGAGAGCCGCTCAACAGTTTCACCGGAACTAGGCCGTAAGGCCCGCTTACAGTAGGATAAGCCATTTTAAGCTCCTAAATTAAGTTCCGTTACCAAATGTAACCTTCGATTTCCTGTCGTTAAACAAGGGCATACGAGGGTCGTTCTCGCGCATCAAGTTGTTGTCAACGGACTGCATCTGAGAACGTGCTTGTTGACCATAGTAGTCATTACGTTCTTCGACGAGTTCTTCTGGAGCTTTACACAGCAATAGGCCACCAATCACTACGTTGTCTTTGAATCTATCATTTTCGATAGTAACAAGCGTAATTTCTGGATGGTCTGTTGCCTTTACAGGCTCCCAACCTTCGCGCAGTTTGGAGGAAACATTCGTGGCATCAACGGTACCCAACGAACTCACTCTGATCCAACGAAATTCATAACCCGGCTCGGGATTTGGTGCGGGTAACACCTCTGGACGCTGCCAAGCCTTTTTACGGGTCGTTTTTTCACGAGATTCGTGTTCTCGATTTATACGATTTTCAGCCATTTTCTTTCCTCATATCTAATGCAACCTGTTTGGCGTACTGTTCTGGGGTAAGACCTAAACGCTTTGATAAAGTCAGTTGTGTCTGCGTTAGCCTAATTTTCTTAGGCGCTGTGCTCCGCGTAGCGGGTGCAACCACATTGGACTTTCTCTTCTGTTTCCGTTCTACCTCCGGTTCATCCTCGAAGTTCTCGGGGAATAACTGTCGCATACGAGAGTCAATTCGCTCGTAGTAGTCATCACTTTGAGGGTTTACGCCCTCGTTGACAAGTTTATTGTGCAACCCCAGAGCATAACTTGTCATCTCAACATCCTGATTGAACCAAGGGTTAGCTTCTTGCCAAGCTGATGCCCTTTCGTCAATTTGAACAGGCTCTGGAGCGAATTCTGTTGCAACCTTAGCAGGAGTTTCGTCCTTTTGTAAAGCTGGTAACTTGAAATTATTTAACCTATCGGACTTAATCTTAGCGTTCGTTAGGCTTTCTTGCGCAGCAAGGACGCCGTCTGAGTCACCAGCTTCATACGCGTCTTTATACTGCTTTTTAGCAGATTCTAATTCAGACACCGCACTTTTCTTAGCTTGCTCAAGCAACGCTGCCTGATTTTTGTTTACGTTGGCTTTGAGTTTTTTATTCTCTTCCACAAGTTGCTGGGAGAGTCTTTCCAACTCTTCACGCTCTCGCAGAGCCGCTTCTTTAGCTCTACGCTCGTCGTGGTAGCCCTTACTAAAATGTTGAATGCGCTTTCGGACTTTCTCCGAATAGTCTTCCAACTCTTCATCAGTAACGTCTTCGGGCGGATCAGATGGTTTGCGATTGCGATCCGCCTTGGGCGTGTCGTCAACCACTTCAATTTCAAGTCCGTCGTCATCGTCGTCCACTTCACTTCCAACGACAGCTTCAGGCTCTTTAGCTTTTGCTTTTCTACCACCTATATCAACCTCTTCCGCACTGGACGGCTCAACGTCTATGATAGCGTCCTCTTTTTCTTTTCCCCCCTCGGGGAACTCAAATTCTACTTTCTGAAATGGCATATTTTATCTCCTATACTGCCATGATCCCACGGGGATCAGGAATTACGGCTTCAACAGAATCGTCGTTCATCAAACGAAACTCTTTACCATTAACCTTGAAGCGTGTGCCCGTATTCATACGAAACATCACGTAATCACCCTCTTTACACCAAGGGCCTTCAGGGAACCTGTCTTTATCGCTGTATGCGTCTGCACCCATGTCAATGACTACACCCATGATTGACGTAATGTACTCGCGGTGCATTGCATCAGTCGTTTTAAGCAGGGTGCTACCTTGGTAGTATTCTTCCACGTTAGGTAGAGCGATAAGGACACGGTATCCGACAGGTTTGGGTAGCTGTGCTTCCCATTCAGCTTCGGAGATTTCACGCTGGATTGGTTCAGCGTTTACAGCTTCGGCGTCTAGCTTCTGTTGTAGTGCATCAGGCAATTCTAATGTCTGAGATTTAGTCATGGTCATCTTCCATATAGTTACGCGAGAGGTCCTCAATGTGTTGTTTGCCAGCTTCGAGACCCCGAATTAAGCCGACAATTTCTCTATAGTTTGCGTAGTCTTTAGCAGACCCTCCACTGAGAAATTCTTTTGCAGACGAGACTTGCTCGTCGATACGATCATTTAGCACGTCAAAGACGGTTTTAGCCATCACTCACCTCGTTTCGGCTTGTCTGTCATCATTTTCGCAAGCTCTAAATCGAGTTTGTTGTTGTCCTTGCGACGGCTTGCCGCCACACGAACACCCTCTTTTTGAGCGTCTAATTCAAGTTCCTTCTGATCCAGTTTCAGCTTTTCTGCGTCTAGCATCGCATCAACTTGGTTCTTCTGAGCTTTAAGCTGCAATTCGGCCTGTTTGATCTGCGCCTCTTGCTGATCCTTTGCGGCCTTGCGCTGTACTTCCTGCCCCTTGAGCTGTAGCTCTGCTTGCTTCTGCTGGAACACTGGGTCTTGCTGTTGCTGTTCTGCTTGCTTCTGAGCGGCTTCTTGCTGATGACCCTGCATAAGCTGCGCCCCTGCCTCTGCAACCAGACGAGATAAGTCCACCTCGATCTGCTCTGGTAGCTCTTCTCCGGGTGGTGGGAGCGGTGCGCCCAACTTTTCTTCGATCTGCTGGCGATACTGGAACCCGAGGTGCTCGGCAATGTGCGCTTGTAATGACGCCATGATTTGCTGTGCTTGGGGGTTTTGTCCGATCATCTGTGCAATCTGAGGGTCCTGCATAAACGACGTGTGCGCTGCGATATGCGCTTGATGATCCTGATAGATAAACGCCCGCATTGGCTTGCCAACCAGCGCGTCCATGTTCTCGCTGACAGGATCGGTAGGCTTCGCGTCGTCTCTTGTGGGAACAAGTTTGTCTGCGTTTTTTACGCCCAACACTTCGATCATTTGTCTGTGTAGCTGCGGCAAATCGTAAATCTGTGGGGCAGACTGTGCCATCTGCAACACCGCTTGGTACTGCACAACACGTTGCGCCATTGTAGAAGAGTTGGGATCACTGACGGGGATAACGTCCACCATCGCGTAGTCCAACTGGCGTGCGCTGACCTCACCACGATGCGGCTCGTAGCCATACTCTTCAGGAGCATATTCCGCCATGATCTCCTTGAGCATCTTAAACTCTTGTTTCATGGCGTAATGGACACGGGCTTGTACCGCAGCCATAGGCTTCAGCGTACGCTCTAGGAGCGCTAGCGTCGTACCTACAGGCGCATTAGCAGACATGTCTGATATGTTCATGTCTGAAATAGCGCCTAGCCTACGTCCTTCGTTCGTTATTTGATTCAGTAAGGCGAGAAGGGTCTGGCTAGGTTCTTTGTAAGGAAGCGGCATGATGTTGTCGCGGATCGACCCGCTAGGTACATCAACGTCCTTCCACTCGCCGGGTTCAATCGGCGTATCATCACCCTTGATACGGAGTCCTCTGGACTTCAGCCCTCCCGGGAGGTTGGAGAGCGTTCCAGCATCTACTAGCTGACGTATCAAGGATGTGCCTGCCCGTGCATACCCACCAATGATGTGTATGAGGCCAAGCCCGTAAAAGCCAAATCCCGGCACATAAACGTAATGTACGAAGTGCTGGCGCTTCAAAAACAGGTCGTCTTCTTCGTTCCAGTTACGGCGAATGGAGAGGATTTCACCAGAGCCACGCTCAATAGTAATCACGTAAGGCTTGGCAATATCCTCGTCTGAGTCGTCAACCCCATCAATTACAATGTCTGCATGTATTTCGTAGAGGGCGTAGCGATTGTCATCAGTAAGCGAGAATCCGCCTTCTTCTGCTTTACGTTCCTCGATGTCTGAATGGTAGGGTTGTGGCTCACCAAGCTCTACCTCTCTGTAGAACCCTGCTGCCTGCAACTTCCGTAGTTCGTTCTTTGTCTTGCGCATTACGTGGGTAACACGTTCTGCTGTTTCGATGTGACTTGCGCCGTAAGGCACGATAACGTCTTCTGCTGGGATATAGATAGCTACCTGACGTCCTGCATTGGGGTCGTAATAAACCTTCTTAAACGCGCTTCCAGCGAGTCCTAGACTGTATAGCAGCCGCTCATGCTCTGGGCGGTACTCCACCATACGGTCAGTCAATTCGTAGTTCATGTCCGCTTTTACGCGCTCAGCCGCCTCGATCTTCTCCTTGGTATCTTCGCCAAGGATTTTGACTTTTACAGGGCCAGCGGCGGGGAAAGTCTCGGACATTGTTTCCGCTTGGAAACGTATAGCAGCTTCCGCCAATACAGTGGAGTAGACGCCACACGCGCCCTCCCACGGGTCTGTGCGCTCTTCGTACTTGAAGCCCAGCACATCCAGACCCTTCACAAACGTATCAGCCCACTCCTTACGGCCATCTATGTCAGCCTCAATGAGGCCAGACAGATCGTCAGAAATTTCTCGTAGGTGACTGTCGTCCAAAACTTCGGCAAGGTTCATACCAAATTCGGTAAAGTCAGAAATCTCTGGATCAGGTATAATCGTGATCTCCATAGACCCGTCACTTAACGTGACCGCCTCGGGATCAACGATCTCGATCTCCAACTCCTCTGCGCCCTCAAGCTCTGCTGCTTCTTCGTCAAGACCCTGCGGGGCAGAGTAAACACCTTTTTCTATAGCCATCTTCTAACCTCTCAATAATACCCGCCGCTTCGACGCTTAAAGTATTGCGTTTCTTCAGGTTCATCCGTGGGCAACCTAATAAAGCCCCCTTGCCTAAATCGCATAAGCGCCATCACCGTTGAGTCCACTAAGTCATCATGACTCATAAAAGGGAATCCGGCAATCTCTTCTATCACTTCTTCTGCCCATCTGGTAGGAGGCACCCACACAAGTTCCGATGCGACAATATCTGCTACCGAGTTTAGGCGTGCTAACTTATCACCTGACCCTCGATGCGGAGTGTATTCAGAAACAGGTAATCCCATACGTCGCATCTCTTGATACAGCGCCGTACCCGCACTTTTCTTCTCCACAATGAACGCATCGGGGTCCCACTCCTGATACTCTTCCATCGCCATCTGCTTCAGCTCTGGGAACTCCATACGCTTTTTTATGCTGTTTAGCAAAATTATATTGTACGCGTTTACATCTTCGTTGAAAAACACGCCCCACGTAGTAAGCGCTGTGTAGTCCGCACGGTTATGTGTCTCCGCTGCCGCATCAAGTGACATGATGATATACTCACAGGAAGGGGGGCTATCCTGTTCCCAGATGTTCCACCACTCTCGTTTAACGATAGACGCTTCTTCAGCGGTGGGCTGTTGCTGGTACTGTGCGTTCCACTGGAATGCTGGCATAGATGCCTTGGTTCGGAGCAACGCCTCCAAATCAAAGAACTCAGGCCACAGAGGTTTTTCGACGTAGCGGTTCGTCTTCTTGTTCTTCACTTCTAATATGGCGGGGAACTCAACAACCTCATACTGGTCAGCCCTAGCGTTCTTTGACATGTCGTTGGTCACACGCCCTGTCAGGTCGTCCATGTGCCAACGCGTCTGAATGATGGCTATCCGTCCACCGGGCATGAGACGAGTACGAGCACCGAAGGTGAACCACTCATAGGCTTTCTCAAACACCTCAAAGTTCCCGTTAATAACGTCTTGCTCAGAGTGGGGGTCATCAACCAACAAAAGATCGGCACCACGACCAGCCAACGCTGATCCAATACCACACGCGTAGTATTCGCCCCCGACGTTTGTGTTCCATCTACCTGCTGACTTACTATCCTGTGCTAGTGCTGTGGTAGGAAATACACTTTTGTACTGATCTGTGGCAATTAGGTTACGTACTTTACGTCCAAAATCCACAGCAAGATCGGTGGTGTGAGATACCATCATGACCTTTTTATTCGGGTTCCTACCCAAAAACCAAGCGGGGAAAAAGATACTCACAAGCTGCGATTTACCATGTCGCGGTGGGATGTTGACGCAGATACGGTCTTTGTCACCCCGTTCAATCGCCATGAGCATGTCCGCAAGCATCCTGTGGTGCTTACCGACTATAAAATCGGGCATCATGAGCTTACAGAAGGCTATCAGATCGTCGTATGCAGCCTTGTTTTCTTTGCGTGTGCTAAGTTCGCCCACTAGTTTCTCTAATTCAGCTACCTCGTCGGGGGAAAAATGGTCAAGGTTGTCCAGCATTTGCTGGATTTCGGCATCAGAAAAATCTAAGGCCATATCATTCATCGGATTCTGTCCCAATACCAAGTTCCGCGTCTACATCTATCGCTCCTGCGTCCACAAACTCCGCATCCACTACGTCTTCCTCTGGGTTTACGAGCCTAGACAGCTTCGCACGCAGGCTTTCGCGCAGTTCGTCGGTGGTTTTGTGGGTAATTGTGACTTCAGTCTTGTCTGTAAACAGCCCAACGTCCGAAATCTTACCCAAAAGCTCCAACGCACGAATACGAACACGTGGATCAGGGTTCTCAGTCTCTTCAATTAACTTGTTTGTAACCAAATGACGGACTTGAACTGCACTTTCTACCACAGAATGACCGAATTGGGTCAAAATATTGTGCGTCATCATGAGTGCGGCGGGTGGTAACGTCGATGCACGTTTAGCCGAAACCTTCTTGGACGTCTTTTCGGGGTTATCTGCGTAAGCCAAGGCTAGTTTTGCTGCGATGTCTTCATCTGCACTGGTAGGTTCTACGTCTAAACCATGCTCTTTGAGCATAGAAGCAGTATTACACGCAGCTTCAGCGCGTGCACGCAAGTCCATGTACGGAATTTCATCCGAGTATGGCACACCAATCTCTGGTTCGAGCACTAAAGTCATACCGTTTCCGCAGGTTATTAACCGTTCATGTCGAGTTATACATAATAATTTGTTTTTGTGCAAGGAGGTTGGGACTCCTACCGGGGGGTGTTCCTATATATGAGGGGGGTGGGGGTCGAACTCAGGAAAAACGCAACTATTCGTGCAGATTAGTAATACATAGGAGATAGGGAGTCCCAATGTGACAGCGGGGTCATGGGGGGCGGGTAGGGTCTGGCCTATGCTGTTTTGTTAGTGTGACACTAACATCGCCTATCGAGTTTTGTATAAACTTGTCATCCTGTCAGTTTATCTATTGGTTTGTTATCACGTTTGAGGCTTAATGTAATTGTCAACGGCGGGAACCGTTGACTTAACTTTAACTGTCAATCAAAGGAGATATGACAATGCGTAAACTATCCCAAAACACCGCAACTCTGGTTGCAAAGGCCGTCTCTTCAACCATCCGCGCAGACAAGGCGAGCGTCGCGGCGCTTGATGCCTTGATTGCCGACGGGTTCGACAAGCCCACCGATTTCGTCTCGCCGAAGTCGGACGGCTCAACCGTTTCGGTTGAAGAGTTTAACGCGCTCAACGGCGCCATCGTGCTCGGCTTCAACGCCGACATCCAGAAGCTGTTGGAAAAGCCTGTTAAGTCGTTAACCGACGCGCAGAAAACAACGCGCCGCTACTGGCAACAGCAGATCGGCGCACGCCGCAACGACTTCAAGCGCCAACTGACAAAGCGTTTGGATGCCGACAACAGCGACGGCGCAGGTGCTCGCAACCGCACGGTGGAACAGCGCATCCGCGATAACTTGAACGATGTTATCAAGGTGTGCCAGTCGGCAGAAGAGCCAACCTTTGACGTGACCGACATGGTGAACAAAGTCAAAGCGGCCCTTGCGGTTCTCAAGTAAACCCAACGGGGGGCGGCAACGCCCCCCACTTTT
>Ga0099850_1000424_pt1 | contig 18917 bp, 29 predicted proteins | sample CB_VirMetaG_5_FD_79182 | JGI IMG/M metagenome (GOLD analysis project Ga0099850, IMG submission 79182) | Freshwater to marine saline gradient viral communities from Chesapeake Bay - CB_1508_1D Viral MetaG | ecosystem: Environmental > Aquatic > Marine > Coastal | place: USA: Chesapeake Bay... | reverse complement strand
TTGCGTAGATGTCACACCACTCTGCCGTAAACGATCGCCCAGCCGCATTACCCTGGGGATCCATGCCGAACCCGCCGAGCACATGGTCGTCCTGCATAACCAGGTAGCACCGAGATGCGCCAGCGGACGCAATCTTGCGGTCTAGGAAGATCGATCGGTAGCTGTTGAAGACTACGGCGTCGACCTTGAGTAGGTCAATCGGCTTCTTCGAGTCGATCATTTCCCTCTGGATCGGATAGGGCAACTGCTGAACCTTCTGCTTCGGTGGGAGGTGGATGTAGCCACGACCTCGTCGCTCCTGGCCCAGCTTTCTGGCGTAGATCCAGTGAGGGGGCTGGCGACGGTTCTTCATCGCCTTCCCAACCGCGAACTCCTCAATGGTAGGCTCTTCCTTCTCGGATACGATGACCCACTCAGGGTGGTTCGCTACCTCTTCGACCAGAATGCCCCATCGAGCCTGATCCCACTCGCGCTGGCGAACATTACGCCAGATGTACTTCTCGTCATATGCGATAAGGTAGCGACGGAAGTCCCTGGGGATCTCCTGGGGGAAGACTACGATAGGCCCGTCGGCCTTGTGCCGAACGAAGCGGATCGCATTCTGCTCCTCGTATCGAACGACGGTCTTCTTTAGAACCTCCATCGCGGCGGCGGTCTTTTCAACGCACGTCGCAATGTGCTTGTCGAGATTGTCGAGATAGTGAGCCGTCTGCCTTCTGTAGAAGGGGGCTGGCCTATCGAGGAACTGAAAGATTTCCCAAGAGATACGAACGAGAGCAAGTTCCTCTTCAGGGGTCGCGTTCCCGTCGCAATACTTCAACATCCAGTGATGTCGCTCCGGGTTGCGGGGTCGGAAGCCGATAGGCTCACCGAGGCAGTACCTTGCCATTGCAGCCGTGATAGGGTCCGAGATCGAGGGAATCGTCGTGATCCCCGCGTCGGCGCTGCCTAGCGTTAGGTCTGTGGTCAGAAGCGTACTCCCAACAACGAAGACCTCCCTATCGGCCCACTCGTTAGAGTACTTATAGATCACCTTCTTGGCGAGGTCTGAATACCCCTGTCGGAATAATGCCATGACATGGAATATAGCACGTCAAGCCTTAGAAAGCAAAAAACCCCCGGCTTTCACCGAGGGTCTTTTGAGAGTGGAGCGGGGAGCCGGATTTGCACCGACGGCTTCTCACGGGAAGTGAGACGGGTTAGATCAACCCCAAGCCCCGCATATGGTTAGGTCAGGGAACCTAGCAGTTAGAGAGAGGAGGGACAGCACGGAGGAGAGAAGGTTACTGTTTGCTAGGCTCCCTGACAAACTCAATATGCCACATAGGATATGTCTTTGCAAGCCTAGAAGGGAAAATAGTAGAATAAAGTGTGGCGGCAAGCACCCCTTCGATGGACACTATAGACCCCAGGTACGAGGGTCCAACCGCCGTAGCGAGCGCCGTAGCATCCCTCGTTCCTGAACTTTCCTCAGTAATTACGGGGTACTTAGACAAGGGCTACGGGTCCGTCTCTGCCATCGCTGGGGGTGTGCCAGAGGCTGACGCAGCCACCCTGGCGTACTGGGGTGCTACCGCATCTTTTCTCTCGGAATCTTCTGAAACGAGCATTCTCGAATACATAGAACCCGGGTTCCTGGACCGTGGATACGGAATTTTCTCCTCACCAGAGACCCTCAACCCGGCAGTCGAGACCTCAGATCGTAGTGTCAAAGAACTTTGGCTCGGCCCAGCTAACCGCCCTCGGATGGACGATTTCAGCACCCCATCCCCAACCACCGGATCGGACGATATGCTTCTAGGCGCTTCAATCTCCTCAATTTCGAGTAGTCAGACCATGTATTTGGGGACTTTCGAGGACAAAACCGAGAATAGGGTCTCCATCCCAGTCCCCGGGGGCCGGGCTGTACTCTTGAACGTTCGTTCAACCAACCCTCCTGGCGCTGGCGAGACATACGTCTATACGGTGGTCAAGAATGGCACCGAAACCTCCATGACGATCACCGTCTCAGAAACAGACCAGGAAGGCAGCACTTCAGACAATCAGGTCACCTGTAGCACAGGGGACCGTATATCGGTTAAACTGGTAACATCATCCGGAGCCGCTACCGCCCACCATCGGTACTCCCTCCGATACACCATAACTTGATTTGGGAGCCCAAATGTTGAGAAGAATTCTAGAGTCCCTTGCCATTGTCCTTGTCGCGACCAGTATTGCGTGGGCGCTAGAGGGCGGGCAAAATATCAGCATCTCCAACGGCGAAGTTGCCCTCTCTGGGACCATCCCGGTAGCCAATGGCGGTACGAACCTTACTGGCGCAACGGACGACGTTATCATGGTTGGCAACGGCACAACCTGGGAGTCCAAGGCTGTACCATCTTGTAGTGGTAACAATGCTCTGCAATACAATACCGGAACCAATACGATCTCCTGTGGGGCAATCGGTGGCGGCAGCTCCATTACTCCGGAGATCTCCTGGACGACATCCAGCGACGTGGTGATCGACAGCGGCGGGACCGCAACGGTCTACGTCAGCGTGAACGGCGATGTCTCCGCAACAGAGAACAATGTCACAAGCGTATCCCAGGGTGGCAGCTTTACAAACCTTCGCTGCTTCTCCCAGGACGGCGCAAGCAACGTCACCGTCGAGATGGGCGACGGAGCCTGTACTGGCGCGTTAACATATGCTGGCACGCTGAGTGTTACGCCCACAACCGCGCTCACGCCGACGGCGGCAGATACAGACACAGAGTCCGTAACCGCCGGGCATTGCGTTGCCTTCAGGATCTCCATTTCGTCTGGAACCACGACTGGCCGATTCTCCTGCTCCTACGAGAAATCAGCCGACTAAGGACTGATAATGCGGACCTTTGCCCTCATACTGCTCCTCCTAGTCTTGGCCCCTCTAGGGGCCTTGGCGCAGGAGGGTGGCACTAACGTCACCGTCCAGAACGGAGAGGTATCTCTGTCGGGGACGGTTGCGGCTGCCAACGGAGGCACTGGTCAAAGTACCCCGACAGCCGACAGCGTGCTCGTTGGTGACGGATCTCTCTGGAACAAGAAGACCCTACCCTCCTGCTCTGGAGCGACAAACGCTCTGGCCTATAACACCACCACTGATGCCTTCTCCTGCAACACGATCTCAGGAGGAGGGACAGTGACCTACTCCGTCACATCCAGCATTCAGTTCAAGATCGGTATCTCCGGCATCTCCACCATCTACATGAATCCCAAAACGGGGGACATAAGCGAAACCGAAGAGCTAGTTTCTGAGGCTAGCTGGGGCCAAACCTTTACCAACTTCAAGTGTCTTCTCAATCAGTCGGACAGCAATACCACAGTCCAGATGGGCGACGGCGCTTGCAGCGGGGCACTTACCTACAGCGGAAACCTTAGCCTTGGAACCTCATGGACGGCAGACACCTGGACGTCAGAGGATACTGACACTGAGGCTGTGACCGACGAGCACTGCTACGCCATCAAGATCAGCACAACAGGGAACATGGTGAACCCAACCATCCTACGCTGCCTGTATGAGGAAAGCTAATGAAGTTTCTAGCTATCTTACTAGTACTCCTAGCCTCTCAGGCCCAGGCTATCGAGTTCATTAAGGGGATCGACGGAAGCTACACCCTACCCGACGGGGTAAAGCTCGAAGCAGGAGACTCCACGTCAGGGGGCGAGATCCAATGCTCCTACATTGACCCTACGTCTGCGGGTGCCCTTAGTCAGCTTTCTAGTCTGTACTCTCCGATTGGCTGGCATACCGTGTTCGCGTCGGCCTCAGTCAGTGGTGCGTCGAACTATTACATGGGGCCTCGCGCTATGAAGTCCGACGGCTCGACGCATGGAACCAGCTCTACAAACTACGAAGACGGATTAGGGGCCGTCGGTGGCGCTACCATCAAAAGAGTCCAGTGTTACGTCCCGAACGGCTTCGGTATCACCACTGGCAACGGGAGGCAGGTTTGCCCTCGCCTTAATGGCACAGACTACTGCGCGAGTGATTGTGCTCTGACATTCGATGGCATTGACCACTTTGAGGATAGCGGCGAGTGTACCTTCACCATCTCGACGGGAGATACCTATCAGTGGTCGATGCCCGAAACGGGCACTGCCCAGTCCCGTGACATCAACTGCATAGTTTTCATAACGGTCCGATGAAGAGAGTAATTGCAATAGCCTTACTCCTCGCTCTATCTGGGACCGCCCTAGCACAGTTGCCGCTAGAGAAGGGCAACCAGAGGTTCGGCTCTGTTGGGGACTGGAGCTTTCTGGGCACGTTAAAGCCCTATGACAATACCGCCGGAAACGAGATTATCGGGTCAACGATGCAGATCCCCTTATTCTACGGGGGGAATATATCCTCCCAGCTTAATACGGCTAATAATTGCCCGACCGGGTTCATCGAGATCAACTGGACGGCGCAGTCAGGCACCGCGTCAGCGCAGTACAACTATCTCAATGGAATGAGGCAGATGAGCACCATCGGGAACAGTTCGACGAACTACGAGTTCGATTGGCCGATAGACATCACCCTCAAGACCCTAGAATGCACCGACCACGGCACAAACCTGGGGCCAACGTCTTCTGACGGGAAGTATATCTGTCCCTGGGTTAGCGGCCAGTCTGGATGCGGAACCTCTGGAAGCATTGGCTGCACCGTCAGGCTCGACGGGGCCACAGATAGCGATAGCGCCACTTGCACCTACTCAATCTCCCAGGGGGACGGATTTGCGTGGCACCTAGAGGAAATCGGGACTGCCCAGCAAGCCAATGTGAGTTGCCGGGCCTTATTCGCCTGTGACCAGTAGATCATGGTAATCTATTAAAGATGGAACCACGAGACAGCGCACAGATTGAGCGATTTGCTCAGGTTGAACAGGCCACCAATGACAATGCCGAGTGTATTCGCGACCTCAGAACGGAGTTTCAGGAGTTCGCCGCGACGGTCAGGCCGGGGCTCGCCAGGATCGGCAAGATCGAGACCAATCACATCTTCGCGATCATAGGCTCAGTCGTGGTCTCTATCTCCGCTGCGGCGGCGGTTTTTGTAGAGCCACTGCGGGTCACAGAGGCGGCCCTACAAGCTGACCTTGAAGAGCATAAGTCGCCAAGGAACCATATCGACAGCAGGGAGCGCATAACCCAGGTCCAACAGGAGTACATCTCACTGGCAGCAGACCTAGAGCAGCTTAAGGAAGGCGTAGTGAATCACCATTCAGCAGACGGGCACCCAGGCCAGCTTATCGAGTCAGCCAAAAACCAGTCAAGGCTCAATGACGTAGAGAGGCGACTCAAGGACATGGAGATCGCGCAGTATCGTTCATCCCATGCCATCAACGAGAAGATAAACGCCCTAGCCCTACAGCTAGAGCGTCTAGCATCGAAGCTAAAACTCCCCTTCGAAGCGCCGGGGGTTGGCAGGACCGTCGTTCCAGCACCGGGATATGACCCCAATGGAGGTAGATAATGAGCACAGCACGTTACCCAGCAGGGTCTAACGGAAAATACACCGCCACCCTTCGCAATGCGGACGGGACGGTCATCCCATACGACTCGCTAGGGGCCGCTACGCCCAGGGTCACGGCAGTTACCCTCCAACTTACGGATGAGTACTCCGGCGATACGGTCAACAGCCGATCCGGGAATGACCACTTCAATACGAACAACGTGACCGTGGACAGCAGTGGCGTACTTACCTGGGAGGTCCAGGCAGCGGATACCGCAATCCACAATACCAGCCTGTCACCCCTCCCGTCAGCGGAAGAGCATACCGCCGTCTTTACGGTAACGTACATTGACGCGGACGGCGACACTAAGACCCTCATCCATGAGCATATCCTGGATTGTAGGGGTTCGCTGGCCCTGTGCCGCTTCGAGGACGTACAGCTTCAGCTTCCCGGGATCGAGACGACCGACCGCCAGTTCATCGAAGAGATCATCGACAGCGTATCCCTGCGCTGTGAGGCGTACTGTCAGCGTAAGTTTATTACTGCGACTGAGACGGAGTACTTTAGCATCGACCGCCTACAGGACACCATCCGGGTCCAGCGGTACCCGATCTCTTCCATCACTGGCGTCTGGGAAGACTACACGGCGGAATTCAGTGGTGACATCTTCCAGACCGTCGCAGCCAACTACGAGTGGGATAAGGTTGGCAGGGGCACCAAAGGATTGATCCGGTGTAAGTATCGCCCCTGGACGAAGGGGATCGGCTCTGTCAAAGTAACATACACGGGTGGGTTGGGCAGGAGTGTTGGCGCACTTCCCGCTGACCTCCGTCAGTCGGTGGCACGGCAAGCCGCGTATCTCTACCAGCGGCGAACCTCCCTGGGCATCTCCGGGGAGTCCATCGGCGGCGGGTCCGTGAGTCTCATGTCGGAGCCAGATCTCCTTCCAGACGTTAAGAAAGTCTGGGCGACGTACAAGAGGAAAGACCTTCCGTAATGGCGTCTGAGATTAAGTTTAACCGCGCAGTTGTGCTCCGCGCCATGGAGCGCCGGAAGATGCGGGTTTTTACGGCCACCAGAAAGTCTCTTAACGAGATTGGACGGACAACGGTAAATATGGCGAAGGCCCTGGTTCCGGTATCCAGCGGGACTCTTAGGGCCAGCATCGGGTACCGCCTAACGTGGAACGGATACTCCGGCCACGTCGATGTGGGTGCCATTAGGCGCGAGGGCAAGGAGGTACCGCCGCACGCTAAGATTCAGGACGTTGGCGGCGTAGTTAGGCCCAAGTTGGCTAGAATGCTCGCAATTCCTATCCACGAGAAGGTGAAGGCTAACGGAAGAAAGAAAGCAGCCAGGGCTCGCGATGTAATCGAGGATCCGGAGAAGTACGGCTTTAGGAGGATCTTCTTCACTCCCAAGGCGATTATGGGTATCCGGAACGACTCGATGGTCTTCGATATTCTGTATGCCCGTCGAAGTTCTGTGACAATCAAGGGGACCGGGTATCTACAGCGACCGATGCGCCAGATGGCGAATGGGGGCGCAAGCGAGATCCTGCACCGAAACATCGAGAAAGCTATGTCCATCAAGGCACCAGGGAGTAAATAGTGGCATCAATCAGAAACCTCATCGTTGACGCAATCGAAGCTAGGCTCGCTGAAATTACCGAAGACAATGGCTATAGCCGCCAGGTCGGGGCCTCTCGCGTCTACCCGTATAACCGCATTCCGACTAAGCTGCCTCAGAACAGCGTCGTCGTGTATGCCAGCGGCGAGACGATCCAGGGTCCAGTGGCGAACGACCGCTACGAGTGTAAGCTGTACATCTCGGTGGGCTTTGCCACTAGTAATTCCGCGAGGGATAGGGTGGATGCCGGGGAGGCTTTCCTTGCCGACGTCCAGACGTGCATGGGGCGGGGGTTCGAGACCCCGGATAATACGGAACTCACAATCTCCACAACGAACTATGGCACCGGGAACCCTGCGACCATCATCGCGGAAGTACTTGAAGTCGCGAATGAGATCTCAGAGTCCGATGCCATGCCCGGAATGATTGTTGGTCAGGTTGATTACGAGGTCACCTACTGGCGCAATATGCACCGCCCTGACCGGATCTGAGTACTACCGGAGCTGCCCTCTGGCCTCGCTGGTCGAGGCGGAGATCATCTGCATAACCCTCTCGTAGCGGGAGTAGTAGACCTGCTCCTGCTCGGAGAGATCATCCACCCAGCGCATTCCCGAATCTACCCCGACCTCGTCGGCAAGGGTAGACTTGGATGGCGTTCTGTTCGACACAGGGAATGCTTCTAGGAATCCCTCCTGGGAGTTCCAGCGCCCGATGCTGCTACGAACCCAGAGGGGGAAGTTCACTTCCTGGATCGCAACATCTGCCCTAATGAGGGCCATCTCGGCCCAGTGAGAAAGCCAGGACAAGGCGCTTACGCGGGACGACCGGCCTCTGCTGAGTTCCTCCTCGGAGAAGTGGTCCAGAAGTAGCCCGGTCATGTTATTATACTCTGCCAGGGTTGCGAGTTCATACAGAATCGCCTTGCTCCCGCACAGGTGACGCATAGCCACCCCGATCTGGGGGAGGACGGCGATAGAGGTCTCGACCCCTCGGACATCCCCGTGGTGCGGGCGCGGTAGGCCCGGGAAGACAAAACTAGACCGGATGCGCTCATCGGAGGCGCACGCTAAAGAGCAGTAATCCCCGCCAGGGTGGAAGATCTTCATGTTCCGGCTCACGAAGGATCGAAGATTGACCTTGCGCTGGGACGCCATAAGGGGGATGGGGTGACAAAGTGTAATGACACCCCTGTCATACTCCAGGTATTCAAGCATACCCCTGGTGGCATGGGCCAGGCCGATCTCCTCAAAGCCAGCCTTGGCAATGAGTGGCATCAGGCTGGTTCGCTCGTAGGACTCTTCGTCGCTCTCTGGGTCAAACATTGGAGTCTCCTTTCTTTGTGTTGTTAGTCCCCGGGGGGAACAGCCTGGACGGGAGGGAAGCCGTTAGTCCCGTAGTTCATCTTCATACGGGGCTGATCAAAGGCCACGCTCTCGACGTACTCCGGGGCGGTGAAGTCGGGATCGTTCCGACCTTCGACGTGCAGCCATCCGTTGAGGAAGGCGAGGACCAGCTTGCGGTGGCATGAGTCGATGTCGCTGCAAGCGCACATGACGACGACGTGGCGACCCTGCTTCAGGTAGTCCGCAGCCATCTTCGCGAAGGGGTCGGGATTGTACAACGACATGGGTGCGTTGCTGTCCCGGAAGTTCGCGTTACCGAACCCCTTGGCGTGGACGTAGATGCCGCCGTTCTCGGTGACGACATTGCGAAGGTTGTAGCCCTCCCACTTCTTCGCCCGGGAGCGGTTCGACATGCGACAGTCGAGAAGAACGCCACCGTCCGAGATCACGCTAATCAACTGGTCGATGTCCGTTCCGGTGTAACCATAGTGCCAAAGTGTTCCCATTTCTCCATCCTCCTTTTTCTTGAGTCTAGGGTCTGGAATCAGCGCCAACTGATGCCCAGACATTTAATCGATTCCGTTTGCTTTGAGAACTTGCCAGATTCGCTGTCGCGAAACCTGGAACTCCTCGGCTATTTCCACTTGGTTCTTGCCTTCTCGCCTTAGAGCGATGATCCGCTCTAGGGTCTCCCCGGCGAAGCGTGGCTTGCGACCCCGCTTCTTGGGTGGGGGCTTACAGCCGATGATTCGCGGCCTACCCCTTCTTTTGGGTGCTTCCATGTTTGACCTCCTTTGTGTTGTTCGTTGATGGAACTACTCTAGCAAGCCGGAGGAGGGAGTCAAGGCTTTTTTTCGGATAAAATGATCCAGGCCCCAGTTTCTTCGCCGTACACCTTGTAGGCGTGAATCTCTACCACCACAGAGTCGTCCTTTAGCCAGACTCCGGTGACCCCGTCGTCGATAGCGCGAATCAGCTTATCCAGGTCTGGTCGCTTCCTGGGAAAGTACTCTGACTTGCGCTTCGACTTAGGTATCGGCATGACGAACATGACCGACAGGGAGCAGGGGGTATCCCACAATTCCCCTGGTGCTACCCCCTTCGCTAGGGCCGCTACCTCCTGCCTCCAATTCTTGAGGTTCTTATTGGAGTCGGTGATAACGGCCCTGCCCTTGACGACGAAAGCCTTGTGAGACCCCTGCGGAACAGGGATCCCAGGAACGAAGACTTCTAGGACAGCCGATACTGCCTCGGAATCATGTACCCCGGGGCCATCGCCTGTTCTGCGGCTTTCAGTACGTCCTTCTTCTGGATGTCTAGACATTCGGTTACCATGGTCAGGGAGATGCCACCGCCTCGGTCGATCTCCAGATCATTCTCTTGGGTGCTGGCAAACCAGTCACGCGCATCTTGCCGTACTTCATGGTCGCCGGACTGCAAGTCGAGGAGGGCACGCTCAAGGAAGGCTGCGAGGAAGTTGTGCTCAGGGTTTCTCAGCTTCCTCCCCTCGCGCATCTCGCGACCTTCGATCTCGAAGTCCCCCTCCATACCCTCCGGGCCGAAGACGTGGCGTCCTTTTACTTTACCAGTGCGCCGGATGCGACTGAGCCACTGGTTCGCGGCGGCGGTCGCAGTGCGCTTGGTCTTGTAGACCCCGCAAGGGATCCGGCGATCCCAGGTGACGATAGTCACAGACCATCCTGGGAGCCCTTCATCGGTCGTTTCTCTCTCCAATTCGTATCGCATATTTACCCCTTTCCAGTTATGAGGAGCATCACCCGCTTGAGTGACATCTCCCCTATGACGCCCTCACAGATGCCGTATCGGATCTCTTCGGGCTGGACTTCGAGGTACCTACAGACCTGATCGAACGTAAAGTATGACGGATCTTCAGGTACCTCCCCTTCAGTTTCAACCCATTCAATGTCGTCCGGGTTGCCTTCGATGTATCCCTTTGTAGCATCCATTAGGATCCTGATCAAGAGTCTTTGTTCAGGACTCCATTGAATTCCCTCTCTAGAGGTGGCCTCAGTTTGATGGATTGGTTGCTGGTTGGGATGTCTGGGGTTTTTCACTGCCAGAGTACCTTAACAGAATGTAAAGGTAAAGTCCAGCGTTATTACCAAGTCAGCGGGATCCAGATAACGAGCATCGACGTTGCCGCGATCGTCAGGACCGTGGCGAGTACTACTGCCTGAAAATTGGTCATATCTACCTCCTTTCTCCGCGCCAAAAGAAAACCCCCAACGGCCTATCCGAAGGGGGCTCTCTACCAGGGTTCGGCTCGCACGGGGATGCTTGTTAAGATACCCTGGATTTTTTGGATGTTCCGGGGAGGGGGCAAACGAAGAGTTAACCCTCCCGGGAACATCCCGGACAACACCCTTAGAAGGGAATGTCTTGGTCGCTAATGCGGCCCGGTGCCTCAACACCGTCAGCGCCGCCGCCTTGGCCGCGCTTGCCAGCCGGGATGATCTGATCGAGTGTTACGGACAGAGACTGACGCTTCTCGCCGTCCTTGTTCTCGTAGTCTTCGACGCGAAGTGCTCCAGTGATGAGAACATCCTGACCCTTCTGGACGAAGTTTCGCTTCCACTCCGGCCAGTTGTCATATCCGAAGCACACGACGTTCAGCCAGTTGGTCCCCTCTCGGTCGCCGCGCTTCCAGTTGGAAGCTACGGTGATAGCCGCATGACCATTCCCGAAGCCCTTAGGCTCTTTCGCAACCCTTCCCTTAACCGTAATGAGCGTGATATCCATAACTTTCCTTTCATCTAGGCCGTTTGGCCGTGTTGATTGTTGGATTCATAATACCAAGAGAATCCGTGAAGTCAACCCCTAATTCGCATTTCTTGAAAGAGCCCAATTTGGCCCCGTCGTAGACCTCAACCCCTCATCGTCTACCACCCAGGTCTCAGACCAGGATGCGTGCTGGTAGGGGCAGTTCGACGTTCTGGTCCACTGGTTCGTAATGACGGTGTGCAGGTCGTTGTTCCGGCTCGCGATGTACTCGTAGTCCACCGTCCCCTGACAGGTAGATCCATCAGGAGCGATGTACGAGAAGATGGTTGAACCCATTCCCTGATCGAAGCCGCCCTCCGCGAGGTCCACGGGGCCGAAGTCGATAGTGTTCCAGTAAACCAGCAGCTCATCCCCCGGTGCATCTGTGATGAAGTACTTCAGATGCCCGTCGTTATCAATGTACATCCTGTCATAGTACTGTCCCGGCGTGAGCGCGAAGTTCCAGTCGAACCACTCCCTCCCGTACTGGTCGGTGTAGACGTTGTCCGCGAACCTCACCGAATCCCCTGCCGGGGTGCCGACAAGCAGCGTGTAGGCGATAAGTAGACTTCTGAGCATATCTCTCCTCTATTTGCAGCCTTGAGCGCCCTTTTTTAGGTTCTCGTTCGCCGGGAGCCACTGCATATTCTCCGGCGAATCAAAGACGAACCCATGGCGAGTTACGAATACCTTCCCCTCACAAGCGAGGGGCACAATATGGTCAACGTGCCAGCCCGGACAATATCCACGAGTGCTTCCGGTAGAGGGGCATGGATTTTCTTTCCTGAACTTGTGCCTCTGCACCCTACTCCTAACCTCATGCGCGTCCGCGACTACGAATGCGAATATCAATGTCGCAATACTTATACAGGCGGTTACGAAGGCGTAGATCTGAGCCTTCTCACTTGTCGAACGGGTTATCTGGTGGCGTGGCACCGAATCTTCCCTCCCTTAGCATCTGGTAGGTCTGCGCGAGTGTTACCCACTCGTTAGTGGCCCTTTCGTACTCCTTCTCTCTGTACTTTCCAGAGTTTAGAAGATGAACGGAGAGCAACCTACTAACCTCAATGCCCATCGCCTCCTCCACCATCCAAGCGTAGGCTGAAACCTGTAGCTGGTAAGATGGGGACTGCGTGGAACCCTTGATGTCTAAGACCCAGTATTGCCCGTCGCAGGAGATTACCCGGTCAATGGTTCCCGCGATCTTGTGGAACCTGTCTGCGACAGGGCACTCGATAGCGACGAACTTAGCTTCCGGATTGTCTTCCTTCCACTGCCGCCACGCATTCAAGCCAGGGATCAGCCGCTCATGGACGGTGGACTCATCGAGATCCCCCTCGTCCTCCAGTTGAGTAACAAGGTGGCGTAGCGTCCCTAGCTTCAGAGCCCACTCCGGAATGTCAGAGAAGTTTGACTTCCCAAACCCGAAGTGGCGAATAACCTCAGAGACTGACGCGAACCGCTCTCCCTCAAACGTATACCGATGCTCTTCTTCGTCGAAGAGTAGCCCTTCGGTTAGTGGTACTCCCACCAATGGCTTATCTTTTTCCATCTTCTCCCCTCCCCCCCCGGGGGAGCCCCAGGGGGATTGCTGTGTGTGTTACGCCCTACAGCGATGGTGGGCGCGAGCAAGGTGCCCGACGGACTCCTTGATGTCCCGCCACGTCGGACCGACAACGTCGCTACTGCACTTGTGGAAGTACTTAAACACGCCCCGCGTGAGCGGGAGGCGACACTTACCACCAAGGGAGTAGGTGGGCTGCCGGAACCTGTCCATGACCGTCACAGCAGCCAAAACCGCTGGGACGAATGGGAGAGAATCCAATAGGATCTCCGCATACAGGCTCATTCGGTCATCCTCCTTTCTTGGTTAAAACAGGTCTTCGTTTTCCGACTCCTCTGAGTTCTCCTCGTCGGGGGTCGGCGCGATATCTACCTCTTCGTCTTCGGGCTCCTCGCTCGGCTTCTTCGACTCGCCGATGGCCCAGGCTGTGATTGCCCCCAGGTCCGCAACTGTCAGGCGAGACGAATCCTTAGCCTTGCTAGGGTCTCCAGTAACAGTATGAATGCCTTCGCGGATCTTGTCCACATCAAGGCCCATATCAGTGAGCGTGGTGAAGAACTTCTTCCGGTCAGCGGCACAAGCCGGGGCATCCTCCAGATCCTGAGCGTCCTCGACCTTCTTCTTGCGCCGGGGAGCCTCAACCCCTTGGCTCGGATCCGCGACACCTCCGCGCACTGGCGTGTCAGAGAACTCTCGCGCTTCGTCCGGGTCGTAGAACCCAGCGGCACCAGACCAGCCCACCGACTTCAGCCCTGCCGTGATTGCGCGGCTTCGGAGCATCGCCTTGGGGTACGCCTTCCAGACGTTCCCGGTCAGACCCGCACGCTTGGCGTCCTCCATCGAGAAAGCCTCCGTGTGGCTATCCTTCCCGTTGGGGTGGGTAAGGTCAAGGACTGCGGATTGGTCGTCCAGCGTCGTAAAAGTAGCGGAGCCGCCCGCGTCCTTGAATCGTCCAAGCTGCGAATCCGCAGCCTCGACTACCTTACCCTTAACAATCTGGAGCGAACGCAGTGCCCGCATCGGCTCCAGCCCCAACTCTCCCCCGGCCACGATGATAGCAAACGCTTGCTGCCAGTTGCTGATCGAAGCCGGGAGAACCCCGCTCTCGAATAGCGTCTGTGCTAGTGTCGAGAGCTCCCCCATATTCATGTCCTTAGAAGTTTTCATCCCCTTCCTTTCTCTTGGGCCTTTCGGCCATGTTTGACTACTCTCATGTGCCATGGATTGATGCAGAGACGGAGCCCACACAGCATCACGATCCGTCCTTCTGTCCTCTTCCCGAAGCGAACTTCGTGAATAAGTGGTCTCATCAGAGCCTTACGCTTGGTGCGCGGGTCAGTCGAGACGGGGTATCCGTTCGTAACCGCCCCGGGCCAAATCCAGTGTGGCTCGTTGCTCCCCACTCCCTCTATTTCGTACACTTCGCAGCAGGAGTTTTCAACCCTCTCTAGCCATTTTTCCATGTCTACTTCGTTTTTCATGTAAGCCCCTCCACGATCGTTCCATCCTCACCTCTGAAGTATGTACTTCTCCGACCCTCAGACACGATAGCGCAGATCTCTTCCTGGGACAGTTGCTTGCGCGGCTTCGTCCCCGGTAGCGTTTCTTCGTAGTGGTGCGGGTTGACGCAAGCATGAACCCCGCACGCCGAAGTAATATACCGAGGCGCTGGTCCGCGAATCTTCTCCCACAGATACCTATGGACCGCTCGGACCTTCCTCTTCCCGTCCTTCTGAACAGAGATGCGAGGCTCCTTGTCGGCTCGTAACTCACCGAGCCAAATCCAGTGATCGGAGCCGTCGTCCAACCTCTGAATGAACCGATCAATTCGCCATTCGATATCGATTGGCTTTCTCCCTTTCGGCATGGTGCCCTCCTTTCCGTTGAGGGGGTACATTACAGCAAGAGAGATGTACATTCAACCCCCTACAAGCACTTTATTTGCAATTGTTCAGGGTGTAGAATAAAAGGATGGATTCGTGGGAAAAGGGCAATATCGTCGCTGCGGCGGTTGAAAACATAAATAGCCAGTTAGATCCAGTACTTATCTCAAAAGCGGTTAAGGGATTGGACGCGGACAGCATCGGTCACGCCTTTCAGGCTTTCAAGGGTCTGGGGCAAAGGGCATGGATCGGTATGTCAGTATGCTTTGGCGAAGTCTATGCCTCTAGCCATAAGTCCAAATCGGGCGTCATTAAGGAAATCTCGGCGCAGTTCGGTATCTCATGGCAGTTGGGGTACCAGCTCCTCACGATCTACAACGAGATCATCAAGCCCCGGCTAGACGCCCAGGGAGAGGATGCGTTCTTTCCGCTTCAGGAGAAGGACTACTACCAGGCTGCCTGTGAGTACGCCGCAAAGAACAGCCAGACGGCCCTGGAGGTCATCGAACTAGCCGAGGAAAAGAAGGGAGCCTACGGGTCTTACACTTGCAAGAAGTTCCGAGAAGACCTGAATTTCGGCGAATCGTATGACCGCAACGGCCCTGTCAACGTACAATCCCCAGAACTTCGGCGACTCCTACGGCGTGTCCAGCGGGTATCGCCCGACTACGTCGCCGGGGACATTCGGGATCAGGATATCTCCCTGACCTACGAACTACTCGAAGAAGCCAGAGTCCAGCTTGAGCAGATCAAGGCCGCAATGGACCGAAAGTACTTCCCCCAGGAAGAGATCCAGGACGCGGAGACCTCTGAGTGAAGATCCATTGGGCAACCCCAGCCTCCGGAAATGAGCGCGGAAACTCCCTGGGGTACTCGTACTCCAACCGACAGCTACGCAAGGCCATGCATGATGCCGGAGTCGGGGAGTCTGAGGACGCGAAGATCGCCCTCCACTACGGCTTCGCCGGGCTCTACAAGAGGATCCCGGGCAAGATCAATATCCTCTTCACGATGTTTGAAAGCCCACACCTTCCGGAGGAGGTCAACGCCCCGCTCCGGGACGCCGACGCGATCATCGTCCCAAGCCTCTGGTGCGCCCAGATTTTCGAGCGGCATACAACCAAGCCGATATACGTCTGCCCCCTGGGGGTGGACCTCTCTGCCTTCCCCTTCAAGAAGCGGGACCAGCGCCGAAACCGCCCTTTCCGCTGGCTCTACGTCGGAGCCCCCAACTACCGCAAATTGACCGTTGTCCCAGAACTTTACCAGGCCCTGTTCCGGCGAACCGCAAATGCGGAGTTGTACATAAAAATGACAGGGGCATCCCAGGAGGGGGTTCCCGAGATGCTCGAAGACTCCTCGGTCGAGCAGATCTCTGAGGGGCTCTGGCGCTCGGAAAACTGCACTGTAGACAACAGGTTTATCCCCCATGAGTCCCTGATCAGGCTATATCACTGGGCTGACGGATTTCTCTTCGCCCACTGCGGGGAGGGGTTCGGGCTGACGGGTCTAGAAGCAATGGCGACCGGATTAGCCCCCGTAATTACTGCATATTCTGGGGTTATGGAGTACGCAACCCCAGAGAGCGCGAGGCTTTGTCGGTACTGCTTTGGAGCCTTGCCCACCGAGGACGCGAGAACCGGAGAAACGGTGTTCCAATGGCTGGGGTGGCCGAATCGGGAGGATGTGGTCAACGAGGTCACCAAAGCCATGCTCGAAAGCCCCAAAGAGGCCCTGCGCCGGGGAAGGCTAGCCCGGGCCAGAGCCGAGGAATTTTCTTGGCAAGCTACGGCCCAAGACCTTTGCCGTATCCTGTCAGAGTATGATACCCTTGATGGTGTGGGTGCTAATTCCAACCCCACGGTCTAGGTCAAAATCTCAGGAGGATTCTTCTAATGGCTATCACCCTTTCCCGCCGTACCGTTGTCACCGCAGAGTCGGAGACGACCTATAACGACGGCACCACCCCCGCGCTTGCGGATGACGCGCTTCTCGTCTACGGAGACGGGGCGTCCGTCTACACTCAGGCGACGAATGTCGTTGACAACCCGGCTCTTCGGGCATCCCTGACCCCCCAGAAGGCCCTCATTGGTCGCACCCTGGCGACGGTCAACCTTCAGACGTACCTGATGACCGCCTCTAAGGCTACGGATACCGTCGGAGAAACCTCTTCGCGTCCGTTCTTCAGCAACCTGCTCAAGGCATGTGGCTGGAGCGAGGCCACCGGCGACGACGGCTCGTCTTCCAGTACTGTCTACACCCCGGTCAGCAGCTCGATCGAAAGCTGCGCAATTTGGGTGTACGCCGATACCGCTCTCCACAAGATCGACGGATGCTACGGGTCGTTCACGCTCACGATGAACGCCGGTGGCGCTCCCGACCTCAACTTCTCGATGATGGGCCTCTACACCGCCCCGACCGCTGGCAGCACCTCCGGTGTCGCCTACCCGACGGACGACAAGGTTCTCGTTGAGAACGAGCAGATCACCATCGGTGCCTTCACCCCGGTTGTTCGCTCCGTGACCCTTAACTGGGCAACCACCGTGTCAGAGCGTTCTGACGCAAACAGTGACAAGGGCTTTGGTGGAGTTCAGCTTACCGACCGCGCCCCGACCCTCACCATCGTTGTCGAGCAGGACGCTCTCGGAACCTTCGATCCCTGGGCCGATCTCTACACGACCCCCTCGAAGAGCATTGTCTTCACCCACGCAACCTCCGCCACCGAGACGATCGACCTCTCGGTCCCGAACCCGCAGCTTACCAACGTGACTCGCGGAAACGACGGCGGCGTCAACACCCTTAGCCTCGATTACCGTCTGTGGAGCAACACCGACGACGGTGAGGCGACTCTGACCTTCACCAAAGCTATCTAATCCTGACCAATTGACCTAAGACCAACGCGAGACCCCTGGGAGGCATGGTGCTTCCCGGGGGCTCTTGCCCTAACCCCAGAGGTAATGCCCTAATGTCCGTTCTACCAGCAGGAATGTCGCTCCGTGAGATCAAGGAGCCGATGAACCTCAGGATCGCCAAGGCCGGTATCAACGAGCCCTGGCTGATTGTTTACGTCAACCGCATGGGTGTCGAAGATTTCCGACGACTCATGTCCCGCATGAAGCGCCCCGCTGGCGTTCGCGAAGGCAGCAAGGCCGAGCGCGAGTACGAAGAGAAGTTCACCGACCAGCTTGTCCGTAAGTCCATCCTCGGATGGGAGGGCATGACGATCGAGAACTTCAAGTCCCTTCTCCCGCCAAAGTATGCTGTCGAAGACGACGCGGATCGCCCCGAGGGTTACGAGATCCCCTATAGCCATGAGTTGGCAGTCTTCATTCAGAACAAAGCCTTCGGCGACCGCTGGGCCGAGAAGATCATGTCGTGCCTTAGGGAAGGTTCTGAGGAGGAACTGGAGGAAGAGGAAGAAGTAAAAAACGGATAAAGGACTTCATTGCCCGCACGATGGTGCAGGGCAATCCGAAGTCCTGCGACGAATGTCAGGCTCTCTCAGAGATGAGGGAGGATCCGTCAGAATGCTTTTACAAGACCTGCCCGTTCGATAGCTTCTTCGAGCACATGGAAACGGCGGTTCTCTACCGCTTCGGTACCATGTGCTTGGAGAAGCATGAATTGCCCGAAGAGGGCTCCGGCGGCGATATGACCATTGCTAAGTACAATGTCGAGCCGCAAAAATTTCAACTAGCCTGTCGTCTTTTTTGGGTTCCGGATGGCCTAGAGACGTACTACTCCCCCAGGCTCCCACTGATCCGGGACCAATTACACGCCTACGAATTTGCCAATTGGATGGCAGAGGCGCTTGGAAATGCCCCGGATGCTAGGAAATTTAAGCCTAGAACTGGCCCTCCGGCCCGCTCTGGAGGACGCCCTGGCGGCAAGGGTGGTGCATGGGGTAAAGTGGTATAAGCATGACCGGAACCCAAGAATACACCATCAAGATTAGTGCGGACGCCGGTGGTGCCGTACAAGTATTCGATAATGCCGGAAAGGCTGTAGAGACCTATAGCAGGGAACTGCAAAAGGCCGGTCTACAGCTTTCCGGCTTCGATAAGCAGTCCGACAACGCCACAGACAGCACCAAAAGCCTCATGGATGCTGTCAGCAGCATGGCAAAGAAGTTTAGCGCCTATGCTGTCGCCGTCTATGCAGTAAAGAAGGCTTACGACACCCTCCGCTCCTCCCTTCAGTTCGTCATGGACGGGCTGAACCAGGGTTCGCAGATCTCCGACCTCGCGGCAAGGTTCTCTACCAC